>JAABUJ010001193.1_pt1 | contig 39857 bp, 47 predicted proteins | sample 5559131 | NCBI WGS metagenome assembly JAABUJ01 (sample SAMN10711875, study PRJNA513366) | rock metagenome | isolation source: Antarctica rocks | place: Antarctica: Victoria Land, Mt New Zealand nord | collected 2016-01-07 | reverse complement strand
CGCGGCCGCCGTCGCGTTTCTCGCCAGTCTGCTGGCTGACTACATCACGGGAGCAACGCTGCGGGTAGACGGCGGGATCACGCCGAGCATCAATCCGTAGTCGGTCGCAACCGCCCGCGAATGGATCCCGTTGCGGCACTGCCGTGCGTCTGCATCTCGTCATCCTCAGTTCTGCGTAGGCGAGGTCTCACCCTGAGTGGACAGCGAGTTGGTTAGGAGTCGTGGGCGAGGTTGAGCGCGAATTCGTCGCGTAGGCCGCGCCGGCCGGTGTCGGTGACGCGGAGCGCTCGGGTGCCCGGGATGTGCTTTAGCCATTGCCGCTGGATGAGGTGCTCGGCGATACCCGCGCCGAGGCCGCCGGCGAGGTGGGGCGGCATCAGGCGCTGGTGCTGCAGCGCATCGGTCAGCGCGACCCCGACGGTGCCGACGAGGTGGTCATAGCAGGTGCGGGCGTGGCGGATCGCCTGGCCGCGCGTGGAATCGCGCAGGCCCGAGGTTGCGCGCTCGGGGGCCAGGGTAAGCATCGCTTCGATGACTTCGGCCACGTGCGGGCTGGCGATCTGGTAGTGACGCCGGCGGTCGTGCTGCTGCACCGTGACCAGGCCGCCGTCGAGCAGCCGGGAGAGGTGCGCGCTGGCCAGCGACGGTGAGATGTCGGCGCGGGCGGCGAGCTCGCCGGCGGTCAGCGGCCGGCCGCCGATCAACGCCAGCAGCAGGCTCGCGCGGTTGGCGGTCATCAGCTCCGCGACAGCAGAGAGGTCCGCGTCAGCAAGCGTTTGCTGAGAAGGACCCTCAATGATTCAACCGACGTTGAAGCATCGCGCATCTACGCTTTCGGTGCGTTCCGCATGGAGCGACCCGGCAACCGCAATCAGCGCTTGAGAGGAGCCCCGCATGAGCACGACAAGCCCACAGCTGGACAGGCCGCCGCAGCCGGCTGCCGCGCCCGAGGCCGGAGAGGAACGGCCTGACCGGCGCGGGCGGGCGTGGACTTTGGCGGCTACCACTCTGGGCTTTGCGGTGGTGCAGCTCGACGTCAGTGTGGTCAACGTGGCGTCAAGCCGATCGGCGCGGCGCTGGGTGGCGGGGTGAGCTCGTTGCAGTGGGCGGTCAGCGCCTACACGGTGGCATTCGCGGCGCTGATCTTGAGCGCCGGCGCGTTGGGGGATCGGGTCGGCGCCAAGCGGGTGTTCATCGCCGGGTTCGCGCTGTTCACGGCGGCGTCGGCGGCGTGCGGGCTGGCGCCCTCCCTGCCGGTGCTGATCGCGGCGCGGGCGGTCCAGGGCACCGGCGCGGCGGTGCTGGTGCCCTGCTCACTGACGCTTTTGAACCACTCTTACCCCGAGGCGAGCGAGCGGGCGCGGGCGGTCGGCCTGTGGGCCGCGGGGGCGAGCGCCGCATTGGCGGGCGGGCCGCTGGTCGGTGGCGTGCTGATCGCCACGCTGGGGTGGCGCGCGATCTTCTTTATCAACGCGCCGATCGGCGTGGCCGGGATCCTGTTGACCGTGCGCTGGGCGACCGAGACCTCGCGCTCACGTGACCGGGGGGTGGACGCTTGGGGGCAGCTGGCGGCGATCGTCGCTCTGGTCGCGCTGGCGGGGGCGACGATCGAGCGCGGCGCGCACGGCTTCACCAGCTCAGAGGTACTCGCCGGGTACGCGCTCGCGGTCGCGGCCGGGGCGGCGTTCCTGGTGCTCGAGGCCCGGGGTGAGCGGCCGATGCTGCCGCTGGGACTGTTCAGATCGGGCACGTTCAGCGCCACGTCGGCGATCGGGCTGCTGGTCAACATCGCCTTCTATGGCCTGATCTTCGTGTTCAGCCTGTTCTTTCAACGCGCCCAGCACCTCTCAGCGCTGCAGACCGGGCTGGCGTTCGCGCCGATGACCGCCGCGGTGATGGCCGCCAACGTGCTCGCCGGACGCCTCACCGGCGCGCTCGGCCCGCGCCAGGTGATCGCGATCGGCGCGGGGCTGATGGCCGCCGGCGCCGCAGCGCTACTGGGCGCCAGCGTCAACAACTCCTACCCCGCGCTGGTGGCGCAACTCGTCGCGGTTGGGTTCGGGCTCGGGCTGATCGTGCCGGTCATGACCTCCTCGCTGTTGGGCAGCGTCGAGCGCTCCCGCTCCGGGGTCGCCTCAGGCACCCTGAACACCGCCCGTCAGGCCGGCAGCGTGATCGGCGTCGCGCTGTACGGGTCGCTGATCGCCGGCGGAATCGTGTCGGGCCTGCACCTCGCGCTGGCGATCTCCGTCGGCCTGGCCATCGCTGTCGCCGCGCTCACCCTCGCCGTCACAAAGGAAGCCGCATGACCGAAACTCATCAACTCGCCAACCCCGACACGATCCCCGGCTATGACCTCGGCAGCGCCCGCAGCGTCAGATCCCCGCTGGACCTGCTCGAGCTGGAACAGCTCGAGCGGGCCGCCGGGCTCACGACCGAGGACGACCGGCTGCTCGCCCGCGCCGGTGAGATCCTCACCCCCTACGCGGGCGAGATGGTCGACGCGTGGCGCGCGATGCTCGCCCCCCACCCCCATCTGACCGCCTACTCAAGCCACCCCGACGGCACCCCAGACCCCGAGTACGCCGCCGCGTCGCACCCCCGGTTCGCGCGCTGGATCATCGACCTGTGCACCCGACCGCGCGACCAGGCCTGGCTTGACTACCAGGAGGAGATCGGGCTGCGCCACACCCGCGCCAAGAAGAACCAGACCGACGGCGCCGACGCGCCCGACCACATCCCGATGCGCTACCTGCTCGCCTTCACCGGACCGGTGACCGCCAGCACCCGCGACTACCTCGCCCGCGACGCCCCCGACCAGCTCGACGCCATGCACGCCGCCTGGACCAAAGCCGTGATGCTCAACGTCACCCTCTGGACCCGACCCTACGTCGACCGAGAACTGGTGACGCTCCCAGGCTGTGTTCGGGCGACGACGATCCCGCCGCTGCCCTGGACGCCATCTGGCAAAGTCGCTACCAACGATTCAGCGAAGCACAGCCGCGCTCCGCTGACCGTTCCCCTAATGGGGCGGCAAGATGGACGCCAAGCCTGGCTCTGTCCGGGGCGTTCCGGTGGCGCCGCCGGGGGCCGCGTTGGTGACCAAGGACGGCCCCAGATCGGTGGTCAGAGGTCAGCGAGTGTGGCCGTCTTGGCGGGGCCGATGCACGACCAAGGAGTCTGGGCCGAGTTCAACGAAATCGGCCTCTTCGAGCGCGGCGGCGATCGCGTCGAGATGCGTCTCGAATAGCACCAGCAGCGCAGCGTTGGTGATATTGCCAGTGGCGACGACCAGGAGTCGCTGCGGGGACCTCGTCAGCAGATGGCCGTCTCTGAAGTCCCAATCCTTCGTGACCACGACACGGCCTTCCCCGTCGGCTAGCTCGACGAGCTGCCCATCGGTTGTGCGGCTACCGTCCGGCAGCTCCGTCGTGTGCAGCGCATCGTGCCCGGCGCTGATCAGAAACCTGGCAAGTCGAGCGGGCAGCTGAGCGTCTACGAGAAACTTCACGCGGCGCCGAGCGGAACCACCCGGCGACGACCCGCGGCGAGCGCGCCGAACTCCAACGCGGCGAGGAGGTCGTCACGCTCCAGGTCCGGGTAGTCGGCGAGCACCTCCTCAATCGTCATGCCCGCCGACAAGAGCTCCAGAAGCGTCTCAACCGGATAACGCAGACCTCGTACCGTCGGCTGGCCATGGCAAACCGCTGGGTCGGACGTGATGCGCTCCAGTCGGGACATGCCGCTAACGGTACCGCTGCAGCATCTGGCAACGCGAGGCCTTCGCGCACCGACACCCGCACAGCTGAAGAAATCTGCGTCGTCTGGCGGGCTCAGGGGCCGTCAAGCTCGATGACGAACTCGTGGAGCTCGTGCCGCTCGACGCGGTCCGGGTGAGCCCAGGCGTCGCGCGAGCCTTCGAAGCTGGCGCCGACGGTCTCGAGGTGCTCGTCTTCGGTCCACACGTGAAAGCGGATGGCGATATGGTCCACGGCTTCTGGGGCGCGTAGGAGCCCACCCGCATGACATCCGCGAACCGATCGACGAGTGGGCGCGTCGGCTGTTCATCCGCTCAGTTTGTCGAGCACGTCGGCCAGCTCAGTGGGTCTGGAGACGTGCGGGCTATGACCGGCGTCGATCTCGACGATGTCTGCGGATAGGCGCTGCGCGGCCTCGCGCCGGGACCAGTCCGGCTTGACCGTGCGATCCTGCGAGCAGTCGACGTAGGTCGAGGGGATCTCAGGTGCCGGGTCCACCGGCTCGCGGTAGGCCCGCTGCGGGTGGAACAACCGCAGGGTGGTGAGCGCCTACTGCAGCGTGGCCAGGTCGCAATCGTGGAGGAGGAAGTAGGTGGCGAGCACCGGATCGTTGGTCGGGTCTTTGCCCAGCCACTCTGCGTTGACGTCTGTCGGTGCGGCGGAAACTATCTCGAGCAGGCTACGCTGCCCGTCGGGGATGCTCGCCGCCAACCACACCTGGCGCTGGGCGCCCAGTGACCGAGCAGCGGCCGGTAGTAGCAGACCGGCACCCGAGTGCGCCACGACGACCGGATGGGCCGCTGTCTTGGGGACTTGACGTCGCACCTCGTCGGCGTAGTCCTCGGCACTGAGCTCGTCGCCGCGCGCCAGGTCGACAGTCTGGCTGCGGTGGCCGCGGGCGTCGAGCGCCGCAACCAGTCGATCCCATCCGGTGGGCGACTGGGTCGTCCCGTGAACCAACACGAAATCTGTCACGCGATCGAGTCTGGCATCACCCATCTGAGCGTGAAGACTGGCTGGCCAGTGCGTGCCGCATACCGATCCTCCCACGGGATGTGCGTGGGCTAGCTGTGCTGTAGGGATCAACGTCTGTGGATCAGTTCGTGTAGTGCGGCGGCGATGTCGTCGGGGCGTTCTTCGGGGAGGAACTGTTCGGCGTCGCGGCCGTGGCCGGTGACGTGGTCGGCCGAGCTCAGCGTTGCCAGATGGCGAGTGGGTCAAACGGCGGTGGGGTGCCGGCGGGCTCTTGCCAGGGGACGTGGACGGGGGCGACTATGCGGCGGTCGGCCTCCGGTCGGCGCGGTCGTGCTCGAGGTCGATGGTGGCGCCGGCGCGGTAGTCCTCGCAGGCGCCCTGGATGCCCTGGGGCCGCGCGAAGGCGCGGTGGTAGGCGCCCAGCGCGGCGTCGGCGCCTACGGACTTTCACATGTCCAGGACGGGGACGATGTCGAGGATCGTGAGGTGGCTGACCGCGTCGGGGTGCTCGAGCGCCAGGGGTTGGGCGACCAGCCCGCCGCGGTCGTGCCCGGCGACCGCGAAGCGGTCGTGGCCGAGGCCGCGCATCAGCGCCAGCACGTCGTGCGCCATCACGCGCTTGATCAGGTCAGAGGCTACGGTCGCCGTAGCCGGGCAGGTCGAGACGGACGACCGTGAACTCCGAGCGCAGGCGGTCGGTCACGGCGTTCCAGCAGACGTGGGTCTGCGGGAAGCCGTGCAGCAGCAGCAGCAGCGGCGGTCCGGAGCCCTCGATCACGTGGTGCAGCTCGACGGTGCTCACGCCGCACCCCCGGCCAGCGGCGCGAAGGCCAGCACGCGCTCCCACAGCAGCCCCGCCTCGTCGGGCTGGTACTCGCCCTCCAGTGACGGGTCGGTGAACAGGTGACCGTCGCCTGGGTAGTCAAACACCTTCAGCGCAGCGCCGGCGGCGCGGACCGACGCGGCGACGGCGTCGATTGACTCCTGGCGGCGGCGGGGGTCGCCCGTCGTGTAGTGGATCTGCGCGGGCACGCCAGCCGGCCACGCGTCGACGCCGAGCATCTCGAGCGCCAGGGCGCCGGAGAGCATCAGCACCCCGGAGACCCGCCGTTGGGTGGCCACGTACTCGGCCATCCCACGCCGTTTGAGAACCCGGCGGCGACGAACCCATCCGACAGCTTCTCGACGGCCTCCGCCGCGCGGCGCATCAGCTCGGGGTACCCGAGCGACTGGGCGTAGGCGTCGGCCTCGTCGTAGTCCTCGAATACGCGGCCGTCGTACTGGTCGACGGTCAGCACTTCGTGGCCGGCGGCGCGCAGGCGCTCGGCGGCGGCCTCGATCCCGGGGCGGACGCTGCCAAAGGGAGCAAGTCGCTGGAACGCGTCCTGGCGGAGCTGTCCGCCGACCGGTCGAACTTGTGGGCGATCAGCGCTGTCCAGCCCACTGTCAGGTCGATGTCTCGTCTGGGCCCGGGCGAGGTTCGGCGCGCTCGGGCCGGGCTGTCGCTTGCTGTTCGAAACCGCCGCCAAACCGCTCACCGCATCTGCGCCCACCGCCGTCGAGCTGGTCGGCATGGGCTGGCTGTATGCGCTGCCCGCCCGGTCGAGCATCGCGCGCGGCCGGGTGTGGCAGGCGGAGTACAAGATCAGCCGGATGCGGGACCAGATGCTCGCCCTGGCGTGCCTGCGCCACGGCGTCCCCCGTCCAAGGCCGAGGCATGGACGACCTTCCGCCGGAGGCGACCGTGGCCGTCGCGCCGCCCCTCGTTCGCTCGCTCGTGTCGACTGCAGCAACCGCCCCATTGTCCTGCCGGGGCGCGACTCCGTCCCACCCGAGGATCGTCATGTGGCACAGCCGTGGGCGGATTCTCCTTTAGGCGAGGGCTTGCGCGTGACGCACGTGCATGCGGTTTCGAGGGCCTGGATGAGCGCGAGGATGGCTGGCGCTGGCACGCGGTCGCGGTGCCAGGCGAGGCCGATGCGTCGGGGTGGGACGTGACGGCCCGCGTCGATGACTACGAGGCGGGGATCGGGAAGGTCAAGGGCGAAGCTGGGGAGTACGGCGCTGCCGAGGCCGGCGGCGACCAGTCCCTGTACGGTCGCGCTGTCGTCGCTGCGTAGCACGACGTGGGGGTGGTGCCCGCGGCTTTCCAGGAGCGCCTCGAGGACAAACGGCGCGCGCTGCCAGGAGATCAGGGGTAGGTGGGCGAGCTCCGCGAGGGATGGCAGCCTGTCGTCTGACCGAGGCGATTTCCGCGCGGTGATGAACATGAAGGGATCGTGCACGAGCTCTCGCGTGTCGAACGGCCCGTCGACGGGCAGCAGCACGAATGCGAGATCGATCTGACCGGTGGCCAGGCGCCCGAGCTGCTCCAGGTCAGGCGTTTCATCGAGGCGGACCTCGATCCCCGGATGGGTCGTGCGCAGGCGCCGCAGAGCGTCGGGAAGCAGGCGTCGGCTCGCGCTTTGAAAGGTGCCCAGTGAGACCGTTCCCGCGTCACCGGTGGCCAGATCGGCGAGGTCGGCTTCGGTGGCCCCGATCTGGTCAAGGACGCGCCGTGCGTGGCGCAGCACGCGCTCGCCGGCGGGTGTCGGGATGACCGGGCGCCGTCCGCCGGGGCGCTCCAGCAGCCGGGTACCGGCGATCCGCTCCAGCGCCGCGATCTGGAGGCTGATCGCCGACTGGGTGTAGCCGAGGCGGCGCGCCGCCCCCGCGAACGAGCGTGCGGAGATAACCGCCTCGAGCGCGACGAGGTGGCGGACCTCCACGCCCAGCCATTGATGCTGCTCGCTCATAGCAACGACAAGAAACCATAGCTTGCCAAATGATCCGTAGCGCACCACGCTCCGGGCATGACCTCGTTGCAGGGCGCCGGCCGCGCTCGCCGCGCCAACACGCCGCGAGTCCCGCTGGCCGGCGATCCGCACCTGTCGCTGTATCTCCTGATCGCCGCCTGCGTAGCCGCCGACCTGTCGTTCGTGCCGTTGCTGCCGGGTCTGCGCGCGAGCCGGGGCTTGTCGGGCACTGAAGCGGCGCTGCTGCTGTCGGCCGGTACGGTGGCCATGATCATCGCCCCGGTGCCGCTCGGCCATCTCGCCGATCGTCTCGGTGATCGCCGGCTGCTCACCGGCGCCGGGGTACTGGTGACCGTGGCCAGCGTGATCCTCGCCACCGCCGACGGGTTCGCCGCCCTGTTGGTGGGACGCATCCTGATCGGACTCACCAACGCGATCATCTGGACCGCCGGCGCGGCACGGGCCGCAGGTCGACCCGGAGCGGTCGCTCGCGCGATCGGCGCCGGTGGCGCGGGCCGGCTCGCCGGGCCGTTGATCGCCAGTGCGCTCGCCGGCGAAGCCGGCCCTCGTGCAGTGTTCGCCGCGGTCGCCGTGCTCACGCTAACGACAACGATCGTCTTCCAGCACGCCAACCACCGGGCAAGTACGTCAGTCCCTCCTGCAAGTACCCAGCGAGCTGTCGCTGGGCCGCTGCGCCCGGCGCTGAGCAACTCGTCGGTCCGGGTCGCCGCGCTGGGGCTGCTGCTGCTCGGATTCACCGAGGGGGCGGCCAACCTGCTCGCCCCGGCCCAACTACACGCCGACGGCCTGACCAGCGCGGGCATTGGCGCGCTCGGCACCCTCGCCGCCGCTGTGGCGTTCACCGCCGTCACGTTCGCCCGCAGACTCCTCGAACGCCACGACGCAGCCCTGCTCGCCGCGAGCGCCGTGGTCGCGCTCGGCGTGGCGTGGCTCATACCGGCCGCCAGCGCCTCTGTCCCCGCCCTCGCCAGCTTCCTCATCGCCTTCGGCGTCGCGCGCACCCTGCTAAACCCAGCCAGCTACCTCCTCGCCCGCGAGGGCGCCACCGCGGCGGGCGCGGGCACCGCGATCACCCTCGGAGCCACCAACCTCCTGCTCGGCGCCGGCGGACTAACCGGCCCACTCCTCGCCTCCCTTAGCCTCGCTCACCCACAACTAGCGGAGACGACAATCGCGCTGCTCTGCCTCGCCTCAGCCACCGCCATCGCGCGCACCGCCCGCCGACGCATCCCCCGGCCGAGCCACGACCACGCGGGCACACGATAATGAGCCCCGCCTCGCCGGGCGAGCTGGACGCGAGTAGATCGACGGCCGCCTCGATCTAACCAGCTACATCCCGGAAGCGGATCCTCCTGAGGGACGGCACTGCGTCGTCATCATCGGCGTGAGAACCGGCGCGTCGGCTCGGCTGAAGGTTTCAGCCGTTCGCGCGCGTTGTCAGGCGCAGAACTCAACGGCGGTCTGCAGGAGGACTTGTGCGCAGGTCCGGACGCTGTCGAGGTCGACCCATTCCTCGGTGGCGTGTGCGCCGGCGCCGCTGGGTCCGTAGACGACGGTCGGTATCCCGGCGGCTTGGATCAGAGCAGAGTCGAGCCACATCGACTCTCCGACGAGCGGCAGGTGCTGGCCGGCGGCGGCGCTGGCGTGCGCGTGGAGGATGTTGACGATCTGGCTGTCGGGCGTGGCCCCGAACGCGTCGCTGGCCCAGACGATCTCCCAGCGAATATCGGCGGCGGGGTCGCGGTGGGTGGCGCGCTGGACGATCTGCTCGATCTCCCGGGCGACGTCGGTGGTGCTCTCGTCGGGAAGCGTGCGCCGCTCGATGCTCAGCGTGCAGCGCGCGGGGTAGCTGGAGATCTCTTGGCCGCCGCTGATCATCGAGGCATGGATGGAGCCTGACCCCAGCAGCGGGTAGTCGCGCTGCTCAAGGCGGGCGTTGAGGGCGCGAAGCTCACTCAGGACGTCGGCGAGCTGGGTGATGGCGTCGGTGCCCAGGTCTGGGCGGGAGCCGTGAGCGGCTTTGCCGATCGATTCGAGCTCGATCCAGACGAATCCCTTGTGGGCGACACAGACCCGCAGGTGGGAGGGCTCGGTGACGATCGCGGCGTCTGCGGTGAGCCGGTCCAATACAGCGCGCATGCCGGCACTGCGGTATTCCTCGTCGCTGACCGCGGCGACGGTGACATCACCAGCGAGATCGAGAGGCGCTACCGCCGCGGCGGCCAGCATGCAGGCGGCCACGCCACCCTTCATGTCATAGGCGCCGCGTCCGTAGAGCCGGCCGTCGATCACCTGCGGGCGGTGAGGGTTGGACATGCCGTCGACGCCGACGGTGTCGAGATGTCCGTTGAGCAGCAGCGATCGACCCCCGCCGGTGCCGGACGCGGTGGCGACGACGCTCGGCCGGGCGGGTGAGTCCTCGATGGTGGTGACCGTGAGTCCTGCTCGGTCAAGCCAGGTCGAGACGAACTGGGCGATCGCCTGCTCGCCGGCGCCACCCTCGATGATCATCGGGTTGACGGAGTCAAGCGCGACCAGCCGCTCCACGAGGCGCTCGATCTCGTCGTCGCTATGAATCAGTTGTGGCCGGGGCAGCTCGGGGTTCGTCATTTCCGAGGCCGGGGGTGTGCGGGTTCGCTCAATCCCGACGACTGGATGGGCTTGGCCGCAAGGGCTTGCGCCGGCTGGGCTGAGGGCCCGACCGCGGTGGTGTTGTAGGTGGCGTCGGCGACGTTCAGGGCTCGATCGAGGGCTTGTGAGAGCTCGGCGAGCTCGGCGTCGGTCACGATCAGCGGCGGGGCGAGGATCAGCAGGTTCTCAGCTCCGGCGGTGCTGATAAGCGCGCCGGCGGCCAGCGCTTCGGTTGCGGCGGCGCCGGCGGTAGATGTCAGCGATCCGGGGGGCGCCGGGCGCAGCTCGATCGTCCAGTGCAGGCCCGAGCCCTCGATCCGAAGGACGCTGGGATGTCGCTCGGCAAGCGCGAGCAGGGCCACGTACATCGTTTGGTCAAGCGCGGCGACTCGATCGACGAGTCGCTCGCGGCTGATGACGCCCAGCAGCGTGCGCAGCGCGATGATCGCCACTGGATGCCCGCGGAAGGTGCCGTGCGTCTGCCACCGCGCTCGATCCATGGCGGCGGCGACTCTTCGTGAGAAGACGATCGCCCCGGCCGGGGCTGCCCCGGCGCCCAGCGCCTTGCCGAGCGTCACCAAGTCGGGTCGTTGCTTGCCGTGCTGAAACGAGAACCAGGCGCCGGTTCGACCAAAGCCGGTGCTCACCTCGTCGGCGATCCACAACGCGCCGGCACTACGCGCGGCGCCGGCCAGCGAGTCCTGATATTCGCCGCTGTGGGCGACGCCACCCTGGCTGTAGTCCACGATCACCGCCGCGACGTCGGCGAGATCGGCCGGGGTCACGGGCTGCTGCGCGACGACTCGCGCGACGCCGATGCGCGATCCCGCCGGCTCGGGCAGCACCCGGACGGTGGTGGTACGCGGAACGCTGCGATGCGCCCCGTCGGGGCCGGCGATTGCGCCCTGCCAGTGGGGCTGCAGGGTGAGTTCTCGGGCGAGCCCGCTGCCGCCGTGATAGGACCGCGGGCGCGTCGCGAACGCGGCGCGGCCGGTCAGCGCCTGAGCGAGCGAGAGGGCAAGATCGTTGGCTTCGCTGCCACTCACACAGAACCGGACGCCGCCAGCCCAATCCTCACCCGCAAAAGCGGTCGCGACGAGCTCTGAGGCGGCGCGCTCGCGCGGCCCCCAGCGCGTCTGATCGTTGAGCACCGGCACGGCCGGCGCGTCACGCAGCGACGCCAGCAGCGCCGGATGCGCGTGGCCGAGCGGCGCGGCCACGTTGCTGGCGTCAAGCACGCTGCGACCGTCGGCGAGCAGGTACCGGCTCCCCACCCCGCCAACCACCTCGGGGTCCGGTGTTCCCCGAGCGCCGGTAGCGAGCCTCGTTGACAACCCCTCCGCGCTTGATGTACTAATACATGATGGGTCATGTGCCACGACGCTCACCGTACATTCCGTGCGGGTCGACGGCAAGGGCGATCGCCGCCGACATCGAACAGGCCGTTCGCGGCGGGCAGCTGGACGTCGGCGAACGGATCCCATCGGTCAGAAACCTCGCCGCCGAGCTCCGCATCAGTCCCGCGACGGTCGCCTCGGCCTACCGCGACCTGCGCCAGCGCGGCCTGCTGATTAGCCAAGGCCCAAACGGCATGCGGGTCAGCACACGACCGACGGGCATCGGGCGACCCGTCCTGCGCGTCCCGGCCGGCGCGCGAGATCTCGCCAACAGCAACCCCGACCCGAAATTGCTCCCACCACCCGACTGGGGCATGCCCGCCGAGCTCGCCGACGCACGCCTGTACGGGCCAGACACCGCCTACGGCCCGTTGCTAGAGCACACCGGCGAGGAGTTCGTGCGCGAAGGCGTTGACGCCAGCGGGCAGCTCGTGGTCAGCGGCGCGATGGACGGCATCGAGCGGATTCTCGCGGTCCACCTGCACCCCGGCGACCGGGTGCTCGTCGAGGACCCCACCTACGCCGAGCTGCTTGACCTCCTCCGGGCGCTGCGCCTCCAAGCCGTCGCCGTGCCCGCAGACGACGACGGGCCTGACCCCGACAGGCTCTCGGCAGCGCTGCCGTCAGTCCAGTGCGCCGTTCTGACCCCGCGGGCCCAAAACCCCACCGGCGCCACCTTCGCGGCCGATCGCGCCCGAGAGCTGCGCACGGCCTTGGGCGCACACCCCGGCCTGCTTGTCATCGAAAACGACCACAGCGCCCGCGTGGCCGGCAGCGCATACCGCACGCTCTCCGGCGCCACGAGCCGCTGGGCCGTGGTCCGCTCGGTGTCTAAGATCCTCTCGCCCGACCTCCGCCTCGCGGTGATCGCCGCCGACCCCGACACCATCAACCACGTCGAAGGCCGACAACTGCTCGGCCCGGGCTGGGTAAGCCACGTGCTGCAAAAGATCGCCCACCGCCTCTGGACCCACCCCGAGATGGACGGCCTACTCGCCCGCGCCACCTCCATCTACGCCCAACGTCGCTCGGCTCTCATCGCCGAGCTCGCCGACCGCGACATCCCCGCCCGCGGCGCGTCCGGGCTGAACGTCTACGTCGAAGTCCCCGAAGAAAGCACCATCGCCCAAACACTGCTCGGTGCCGGCTGGGCCGTACGAACCGGAGAAGGCTACCGCGTCGACACCCGCCAGCCATTCCTGCGCATCACCACCGCCTCGCTCACCCCCGAGACCGGCGCGCAGTTCGCAGACGACCTAAAGGCCGCGCTGGGCCGATCGCGCACCACACGCGCACGCCGACCACCCACACCAACCACGCCAACCGCAGCGTCCGCTCCGGCGCACTGAGCCGTCCGGGTCCATGCAACCTGCATGGTGCGCCTCAGGTCATCGCCCTCGTGTTGCGAGACTTCTTCGCCCTTAACCGACGCGTCGCTTCACCGATCGGCTTCTCCTGCCCGAGTCCGCAGGAGGATCCCCAATCGGTGACGAGCGCGCTTGCCATCGCCCGGCTTGTTTGCGCCGGCCGAGGTCTCTCCGTAGAACGTCCCTGATCGGGCACTCGCCTGGGTCAGGACGTCTTGATGGTGCCGCCGTCGATCACGATGTCGGATCCGACGATGTTGGTCGCGGAGCCGGAGAGATGAAGGCGCGGAGTGCGGCGACTTCCTCGTCGGGGGACCTGGCTCGACGACTGGAGCCGACGTGGACGTCCCAGCAAATTGAGGTCAGCGCAGAGGCGTTCGATCGCTTCGTTGCGGCCTTGGACGCACCGCAGGAGATGCCGACGGTCCGGAGGTACGCCGGCAAGCGAAGCCAGATTCCCGCGCGTTGAGCGCCGATCGGCTCCGGCCTGTCGAACCGCTCCGAGACGACCACCACGTCGACGGCTTCAGCTCCGACGTTGAGCCGCTGGGCCGCTGGCTGCGACAGTCGGCGCGGACGGTCGCCGCCGCAGGCACCGCCGCGACGTACGTGCTGTGTCGTGGCGATCGAGTTGTCGGCTACTACGCGCTGGCCATGAGCTCCGTCAGGTACGCGGGCTCGCCGAGACGCCTTCGGTGGGGGATGCCGGATCCTGTCCCTGTAGTGCTGCTTGCGCGGCTCGCACTCGACAGTGGCGAACAGCGGACGGGGCTCGGCGGTGAGCTGCTCATCGATGCGCTCCGGCGCTGCGTACGCGGCGGACGAGAGTTCGGAGCACGGGCGGTGGTCGTCGACGCAATCGACGCGGATGCGGAAGCCTTCTACCGCCACTTCGGCTTCAAGGAGCTCGACCGGCAACGGCTCTGGCGGCGCGTCTCTGACATCGACCGTGCGCGGCTGAGCCCCATTCGTGGCCAGTGGCGGAGCGGTCGTGTAAAACACTTGTCAAACGCCCCCATGCGTCCTCGGGCGGCCCGACCGACCGACGCGCGGCGCGCACATCTTCGAGGAACGTCTCGTCCGGCACCGGCGCGGTTGCGATCAACGCTCGAAATTGTCCCGCGGACATCAGCTGCGACTGGGGGAGCGAGATCACCGCGACCTCCGCGCCGCTTCTGATGACTTCGATCTCCTCGCCTGCCGCGACCCTGCTGAGCAGCTCGGAGAACCTGTGCGCCGCCTCGGTCGCCGTCATGCGCATCACCGCCGGGCTCAGGCTGCAAGGTTGAGGCCGAGCTCATGCCGCAGCCCTCGTTGGCCGGCGTCGGTGACCTCAACGGCGCGGCCGCCGGGGAGCCGGCGAATCCAGCCGAGCTCGAACAGGCGCTCGGCGATGCCGGCGCCGAGCGCTCCGGCCAGGTGCGGTCGGCGCTCGGTCCAGTCCAGGCAGGGGCGGGCGAACGTACGGCGGCGCCCGCGCAGCGCCTCGACGTCGACCCCCAGCGAGCCCAGCCGGACTTCTCCCGCCACGGTCAGGCGGTAACCGGACTCGGGCGGCTCAACCAGCCGCTGGTGAGCCAGCGTCTCGGCCAGGCCGACCCCGAGGCTTCCCGCGAGGTGGTCGTAACAGGTCCGAGCTCGGCGGATCGCGGCGCCGCGTGATGACTCGCGCAGGCTGGAGGCGTGGCAAGCGGGAGCGAGCGTCAGCATGCCCTCGATGACCTCGGCGACCCGTAAGCCGGCCAGCCTGTAGCGGCGCTGGCGGCCCTGGCGCTCGGCCACGACGAGACCCCCGTCCAACAGCCGCGCGAGGTGGGAGCTGGCCAGCGAGGGGGAGATCCCGGCGCGGGCTGCCAGCTCGCCGGCCGCCAGCGGGCGTCCGCTGATCAACGCCAGCAGCAGCGACGCACGGTGGCCCGTCATCAGCTCCGCCAGGGTCGCCAGGTCCGCGTCAGCCAGCACGGCTCACATCCTACGCCGACGACGTTTCAATCCAACTTGAAGCAATAGTGCCCTAGCGTTGACGTCGATGACATTGCCCGACAGGCCCGGTGACAACCCGCGGCTCGCGCTCTCGATCGTGACCGGCGCGTTCGCGACGATGCTGCTCGCGGCCAACCTGGCCGCTCCGCTGTACGCCGGTTACAGCAAGCGCTTCGGGTTCTCGCCCGCCGTCCTGGCGCTGGTGTTCGCGGTGTATGCCCTGGTGCTGATGCCGTCGCTGGTGCTGTTCGGCCAGGTCTCTGACCGTTTCGGTCGCCGCCGCGTGATCGCCGCAGGGCTGGGCGCGGCGATCGTGGCCCTGGTGCTGTTCTCGGCCGCCGACAGCGTCGTGTGGCTGTTCGCTGCCCGCGCGACCCAGGGGCTGGCCCAGGGCATGATGGGCGGCGCGGCGACCGCCGCGCTGGCCGAGTTAGCCGGGCGACACGACGCCCGGCGGGCGGCGCTGCGTGCCACCCTGGCCCAATCCGGGGGCAGCGCCGCCGGGCCGTTTGTCGCCGGGATGCTCGCCCAGTGGGCGCCGGTGCCGTACGTGCTCCCGTTTGTGGTCGGCATGCTGCTGTGCGGATCAGTAGCGATCGCGCTTCGTGCCGTGCCCGAGACCGCATCCGCTCAGGCCAGCGGGGACGCCTGGCGCGTGCGCCGGCCAAGCGTCCCGCGTGAGATCCGCGGCGACTTCGTTCGCGTCGCCTTGACCGCCGCCGCCGTCTGGGCCGTCGCCGGCGGCCTGTTCCTCTCGGTGATTCCGTCCTACGCCGCCGGCCTGCTGCACACCCAGAACCTCGCGGTGCTGGGCGCGATCGCCGCACTGATGCTCGCTGCCTCGTGCGCGGCACAGCTGGTCGTCCGCCGCGGCGCTCCCGCCGTCCCGGCCCAGGCCGGCGGCTTGGTCCTGCTCGCCCTGGGATTGCTCCCGCTCGTGCTCGCCAGCCCACCGCACGCCGCCGGATTGTTGCTCGCCGGCGCCGTCCTGGCCGGCGCCGGACACGGCCTGGCGTTCCTCGCCGCCCAGGACAACCTCACCCAGATCACTCCACCGGAGCAGCGCGCGGCGGTCAGCGCGTCGTTCTACGTCTGCATCTATCTCGGGGTTGCGGTGCCCGTGATCGGAATCGGAATCCTCGCCGCCACCGTCTCGCTGTTCACCGGCATCGCGGTCTTCTCGGCCGTGACCGGCACCGCGGCGCTCGTCCTGGCGGCCTGGCACCTCAGCCAGCGCGGCGACCGCGCCCCGGGCGCTCAGGTCACGGGTGCGTAGCGGTGGTGCAGCATCAAGTCGTTGCCGTGGGGTCGGTGAAGAACGCCATGTGGCAGACACCGGTGTCCATCGTGTCACCGGCGAACACGACCCCCTTGGCCTCGAGCTCGGCGCGCGCCGTCGCGACGTCGTCGACGTAGAAGCTGCGCGAGCGCTCGGAGTCCTGTGACGGGATGCCGATGAAGTCAAGGCCACCGATCATGCGGCGACCCTACTCTCGCTGGAGCAATCGGGCGGTCCGTATGCGTAGAGCCGCTCCAGCTCGTCGATGCTGATCGGCGCTGGCTCACGACGCGTGAGCTCGGCGCCCGTCCTGATCTCCAGTAGGCGGCGCTGGGCGTAGTCCATCTCTCCCCAGACCCGAGAGACGTGGCCGACGATCTGGCCGATGCGAGATGTTTTCGTGGTGCTCATTCTCAACCTCCTGATGGATGACGTTGTAATTCCTGCTTGTGCGGGGAGGCCATCGCCCCCACCACCGTCCAGCTGTCTCTGGCCGGAGCTGCCGGGCCCGTCGGGCGAGCAGATCCACCACCGCCGCGGTGGGACGAAACGGGTCGGCGATCACGCCCTGGTCGTCGATCAACGCCGCTGCGGCGAGGACCCCGTCCAGTTCCGCGATCAGCAGCTCACCGCCGGGAACCGTCGCGGAGTCGAGCGCCGCCAGGCGCTGCAGGTCGTGGACGTCGTCGGGGTAGGCGGGGCGGATCGTCAGCTCGCTCATGCCGCCCTCCTGGTGGAACGTCCTCGCGTCCTCAAACCGGACACCGCGGAAGCTGCGGAAGCTGCGGATCGCGGGTTCGCGCGATCCCGGATCAGTCGCGCCGGGAAGGCGACCAGGATTCGGCCGAGCTGCGCCTCGGGGCTGTAGACGATCTGCCCTCGACGCGCCGAGGCGGCCTCGCGCCGCATCGCGTCTGCCATCGCGCTTCCTCGCATGCTGGTCAACCGGGGGTCCATTGGCTTGACAGTGCCAGCTCCCGGAGGTTAGCGCCACTCACATTGTTGACAGGAGCTGTAAGCTTGACTTACATGCTCGATGTACGCCGGTTGCGCATTCTCAGGGAGGTCGCCCGCGGAGGCTCGTTTTCCGCTGCCGCCGACTCCCTCGGCTACACCCCCTCGGCCATCTCCCAGCAGATGGCCACGCTGGAGCGCGAGACGGCGACCACGCTGGTGCTGCGCACCGGCAAGGGGGTTCACCTGACCGACGCCGGGCGCCTGCTCCTACGCCACACCGAGTCGATCCTGGGCACGCTGGCCGAGGCCGAAGCCGAGCTCGAGGCGATCAACGGCCTGCGCCTGGGTCGGCTGCGGATCGCCGCCTTCGCGACCGGCGCGGCCACGATCGTCCCGCTGGCGATCGCTGAGTACCGCCGGCGAAACCCCGCCGTCGAGCTCTCGCTGGTGATCGCCGAGGAGGACGACGCGATCCTCGGTCTGCGCGATAACGAGTTTGACCTCGCCATCAGCCTGATCGGGGCCGACTACGACATCAGCGCGATCGAGCGTCGCCACCTGCTCGACGATCCGATGGTCGTCGCCCTGCCGCACCGACACCGGCTGGCCCGAGCCGGCCGGCGGGTGCTCGCGCTGGAGGACCTGCGGGAGGAGCCGTGGATGCTCGGCACGCCCGGCACCTGCCCCGACTACCAGACGTTTCACGACGCCTGCGCCGCCGCCGGCTTTGAGCCCAAGATCGCCTTTGAGAACGACGACTACACGGCGATCCAAGGCCTCGTCGCCGCCGGGGTGGGCGTCGCGCTGATCCCCGACATGGCCGCCGTCAACGTCCGCGAGGACGTCGTTCTGTGCCGGCTGGGCGCAAACGGTCCGACTCGCCGGGTGTTCGCGCTGACGGTTCCCGGCGCCGACCAGGTGCCCGCTGTCGCCTCGATGCTCGACGCCCTGACCCAGGTCAGCGACGCCTGGGCCGCCCGCCGGCGCCACCTCAACGCGCCGCCCACCGCACTCGCCTCCTAAGCGCCCTTCACGGCGAGGGGTCGCGGTGGCACGGGGCTTGAGACGATGAACGATGTCACCGTCTGGCCGTAGGACAGGAACCGGTCAAGCGTCTGCTCGAGGTCCGTGATCGTGGCGGCGTGGACCTTGATCAGAAAGCAATCCTCTCCGCTGATGCGATGGCATTCGGTCACCGTGGGGCTGGATACGGCGAGCTCGGCGATCTTCGGCAGTTGGCCCGGGGTCGGCCTGACGCGGACGTACGCCGCCACCGGCAGTCCCAGCGCCGCCGGGTCGACGTCCATGCGATAGCCGGTGATGACCCCGATCTGCTCCAGGCGCTGGACCCGCTCGGTCACCGCCGGGGCGGACATATGGACCCGCCGGGCCAGGGCGGCCATCGTGATGCGGGGATTGGTGTGCAGCTCGGCGAGCAGCTCACGGTTGACCGCGTCCAGCGGCTCTAGACCGCTGCTTAAGGTCATGGTCGCGTAATGACTTCGATTGTCAGGTAGTGCAGGTCCATAACCCGGGTTGCCCAATGGTCGAATCCAGCAATGCCTCATATTCTAGATCAGTGCGCGACTCCGGCACCGCCCCGATCACGAGCTCGCTGAACGGTGGTCGCGTCGCCGACATCGTCGGCCGCCTGCCGCCGACCTCGTTCTTCTTGACCAGCGCGGTGTTTCACTACCTCGGGCCGTCGCTGGCGGTGTTGCTGTTCGTCCACGTCGGCGTGCTCGGAGTTGCCTGGCTGCGGATTGCGTCGGCCGCGGTGGTGTTCGCCGTCTGGCGCCGACCGTGGCGGATCTTCAATTCCGCCACTCGCTCGCAACGGATGGTGTTCCTCGGTTTGGGGGCCACGCTGGCGGTCATGAACTCGCTGTTCTACCTGGCGGTCGATCGGCTGCCGTTGTCCACCGTGGGGGCGATCGAGTTTCTCGGCACCGTCATCCTGGCCGCCGTCGGCGCTCGCACCCGCCGCAACTTCGTCGCCCTGCTCGTCGCCGTCGGCGGCGTGGCCATCCTCACCTCGGTGCGGCTGTCGGGCCAGCCGTTGGGGTTCGTGTTCGCGTTTGCCAACTGCGTCGGGTTCATGCTCTACGTGATCCTCGGCCACCGGATCGCCAACACCCCGGCCGACGGGGCCGACCAGGTCGGCTCGCCGATGAGCGGGATCGACCAGCTTGGCCTGTCGATGCTGGTGGCGGCGGTCGTCGCCACCCCGATCGGCCTCGGTCCCGCCGTGGCGGCATTCGCCCATCCGCTGTGGCTGGGATGGGGCGCCGGAGTCGGGCTGTGCTCGTCGGTCATCCCATACGTCACCGACCAACTGGCCATGGCCCGGCTTCCCCGAGCTACCTTCGCGTTGATGCTCGCCCTGCTGCCCGCCGCCGCCACCGCGATCGGCCTGATCGTCCTCGGTCAGACCCCGACGCTCAAGGACCTCGCCGGCATCGCCCTGGTCATCGCCGGGATAGCGCTGCACCACGACACATCCAACAGGCGACCGGTGGTCAGCGAGAACGGGCTTCGAGCACCCGCTTGAGCGCGGCGAGGTCGGCCGACACCGTCGCGGCGTCTCGCGTGAACTCCTCGTCGGTCATGCCAGGCGCCCGGCGGAGCGTGAACACCACCTCGCTGCCACCGCCGGCGGCGATCACGCGCATCGGGTTGTGAACCGTCTCGCCCGAGGGCAGAGTGACATCGTGATCGAGGACACCATGGTCGTTGCTCGGGACGAACGCGATCACGACGAGGCCCATGGGTGACTCCGCTACCCATCGCCCATCGACCTGCTGAACCGATCCCGCGAGGCTTGATGCCCATTCGGGGAGGTTGGCCGGCATCGAGACGTACTCATACACCTCCGACGCCGGGCGAGCGATGGATTGGCTGATGTGCTTCGACGGCGACGCCACCACCGGCATCATGCCCGACGCCGCCGGGGGGTGAGGTCGGGAGCTCTGGCGCTGGAAGATCCGCGCCCCCCACAAGCGCCCACGGCGACCTCGGCCCGCCCACCTGCGCAGCACCCCGATGAGGATCCTCTACCGGCGAGCGATGGCCTCGTGTCGACGCTGGGCTACCGTCAGAGTTGGCGCGGTTGGCGCTGACGTAAGCCGAGGTGATCTTGACGAGCTAGGTCGTGCTTCGCGTCCTCGACATGCCAGAGGGGGTCACAACGCCGCGCGTCACGCTGCTCGGGCCGTATCAGGATCCTTGCTATCGCGGCTCATACGTCCCGAAACTCCATGTGTGCCCCTCGGGGTCACGGACGGCGAACTCGCGGTTGCCGTAGTCCTGGTCGACGAGCTCCATTGTGATCTCGCCGCCGGCCGCCTTGGCCTTCGCGTAGGCCGCATCGGGGTCCTCGCAGGTGACATAGACGATGACCGGGAGCTTGGGAAACGTCTCGTTGGTTGCGCCGAACATGATTAGGTCCTCACCCCAGCGCATCTCGGCGTGCTCGATCACGCCGTCCTTGCCCTCGTGGACCGAAACGGACTCAAAGCCGATCACCTGCTGCAGCCAATCGTGGGCAGCGCGAGGATCGTCATAGCGCAGTGTGGGATATAGCTTCATGCCTGACAGCCTCTCAGGCCGCGACCGGCATGTCTTGAACGAATGGGAACTCGCCCGGCGGGCAGCCGACAAGCTCGCGAAAGTCACGGTTGAAGTGCGGTTGGTCGGCGTAACCAGCGGCGTAAGCGACGTCGGCGAGCGGCCGACCGGCACGCAGCAGATCAGCCGCGTACTCCGCGCGGGCGAGCCGCGCGACGGTCTTGGGAGCCAGCCCAACCTCCGCGCGAAACCGGGTGGACAAGTGCCGGCGACTCCAACCGACCTCCGCTGCGAGCGCCTCGATCCGCGCCGTCCCGCGCGAAGCGCGCAGGCGCCCCAGCACACGGCGCAGCTCCGGCGAGCCGGCACGGCCCTCGATCAGGCGACGGGCGAGCAGCCGCTGCGCGACAGCATGACGGGCGACAGCATCGCCGGCCTCGGCCAGCTGCTCGGCCAGCTCGCCAGCAAACGACCCGAATAGATCATCGAGGCGCACGAGGCGATTGGTCAGCTCCGCGATCGGGACGCCAAGCAACCGGCGGGCATCGAGCAGATCGAGATAGAGCTCATAGCCGGCCTGCTCGCCGAAGTGGCCGCTGGTCACCGGCCGATCCCACACCCCCGCGGCAAAGGAGCCGATCCGCTCGCCGGCGACCTCGATGTCAGGGCCGAGCGAGACGATCAGCGCGACGCCGAGCATCGGCCCCTCCGATCGGCGCACCGGCGTCTCGGCGCGCTCCTGGAAGTCCGAAGCCCGGATGATCACGCTCCGCAACACCGGATCAGGGTCGAACTCCCGGATGACGAGACCCACCGTGCGAAGACTAACCCACACCCTCGGCCGCCTCACCGCCAAGGCACGCGACGGCGACGCGTTGCCGATCCGCCTGCGGGACCCGCCGGCTGGTGCCGGTGATGGTTGGGATGGTCCAGACTGACGTCATGGCTGGCATCGCACCGGCGGAGTTGACTGAGGTCGACCGGAGCCGTCTCCAAGCCGCTCGCGGCGAGTTCGATGCGGAGGTCATCTACCTCAACACCGCCACCCTGGGGTTGCCGCCGCGCCGCTGTCTGGCCGCCGTTCAGGCTGCGTTGAGGGAGTGGCAGGCTGGACGGGCTGATCCGATGGACTACGACGGCCCCCTCGCCGCGGCACGATTGGCGTATGCCGGGTTGGTGGATGTCGATCCGACCCTGGTTGCGGTGGGCAGCCAGGTGTCGGTCTTCGCCGGTTTGGTGGCGGCGGGGTTGCCGGCCGGCAGCGAGGTGCTGACCGCGATCGGGGACTTCACCAGCATCCTGTTTCCGTTTCACGCCCAGGCCGCCCGGGGCGTCAGCGTCCGGGAGGTTCCCCTGGAGCAGATCGCTGATGCGGTGGGCTCCGCCACCAGGTTGGTGTCGGTCTCAGCGGTGCAGTCCGCCGACGGACGCCTCGTCGACCTCGACAGGTTGGAGGAGGCGTGTGCGATCACCAGAACGAAGGTGTTGCTCGACACCACCCAGGCCGTGGGCTGGCTGCCGATCGACGCTAGCCGCTTTGCGTACACCGTCTGCGGGGGCTACAAGTGGCTGCTCGCGCCGCGGGGCACCGCCTATCTGACCATCCAAGCCGAGCTGCTCGACAGCCTGATCCCCCACGCCGCGGGCTGGTATGCCGGGGCGAGTCCGTGGGAGAGCATCTACGGGGCTCCGTTGCGGTTGGCTGCCGACTCGCCGCTTCGATGTCTCACCAGCCTGGCACGCCTGGATCGGTGCGGCACCGTCATTGGAGCTGCTCACCGGGATCGGCGTCCCGGCCCTCCACGCCCACGCCGTGGGCTTGGCCAACGACTTCCGTGCCGGGATCGGCCTGCCCTTCGGGTCCTCCGCGATCGTCTCCGCCGTGGCCGAACGCGAAGTCCCTGAGCTGATGCACAGGGCCGGGATCATCGGATCGGTTCGGGCCAACCGGCTGCGTCTGGCCTTCCACGTGTCCACCAGCACCCAAGACGTCGCCCAGGCCATCGACATTCTCTCCGGCCACCTCCACCCATGACAGAGCAGGAACACCTGCCCTGCGAGATCTCGCCAGTGGATCCGCGGCGAGCGCCGTTCTGGTTGGGGTCTCCCGCTCGCGAACGGGATGTCAGCTGGCGTAGAGAGCGCGGCGCACGGCGGCTAGGACGTGGTCGGGGTTGGCGAGGGGGTTGGCCGCGACGGAGCGAAACCACTTCTCAGCGGCGATCTCAGCCACGCTGACCCAGGCGTCACGAACCCGGAAACGGACGCTGGCGGGATCCTGTCCGTGGGGGCGCCAGTTCACCACGCCGGTGACCGGCGGCGCCCATAGCTCGAACTCGGCCGTGTCGGTGATCAGCTCGGCGAACCGCGCGGAGAGGGCCATGTCGGCCTCGATGCGCCCGGCGAGGCCGGTGCGGCCCCATGCCAACAGGGTGGCGGCGAGCGGCAGCGCGGCGTTTGAGTGGGAGCCGAGCAGCCCGACGTTGGGTTCTGCGAGGTACCCGCCGGCGAAGCTGATCGCATCGTGGGCGGCGTCGGGGTCGCGGAACAGCACCAGTCCGCTCTCCTTGGGCTGATACAGCCACTTGTGCGCCGAGACCGCGACCGAATCCGTGGCCTCGATCCCGTCCAGCAGGCCAGCGTGGCCCGAGAGGCGCAGCGGACCGGCCCACGCGGCATCCACATGCCGCCACGCCGCATTCAGACCAACGCCAAGCGGATCGATCGCGCCGGTGGCCACCGTCCCGGCGGTGAGCACCAGCACCGCATCGCCCATGTCATCGGGCAGCCGATCTGCCCGCAGCCGCTGGCGCTCATCGACGGGCACCTGTACCAGTTCCAGACCGAGGATTCCCGCGGCCTTGGCGATGCTGAGATGCGCAACTGTGGACGCGATCACCCGGCGGGCGCCGATCAGCTCCCGCGCCGCCCACAGCGCGGTCAGGTTCGCCACCGTCGAACCCGGCACCATGTGGCCGCCGCCCATCCCGAACGCCGGCGCCAGCCAACCGACCACCCTCGCCTCAAGCGACCGGGCGGCGGGCGCTGTATCGGGGTGCAGCAGGTTCTGGTTCACCGCCGCCGCCCACATGCTCGTCGCCCAGGTCATCCACGGCGTCGGGGGATCCATATGGGCGAAGAAACCCGGATGATCAAGCCGGCTGGCCTGGCTCAGGGCCGGACCCGCGAGCGCCTCCAGCGCCGCGCGGCCGCCAAGACCATCCTTGGGCAGCGCCGCGGGCAGATCCAGCTTGATCTCAGGGTCGACGTGCGGTGAGCCCGGCGCGCCACGCAGCTCAACCAGCCGGCTCACCGCCTCATTCAGCGCCTCGACATCAGGAGCGAAGTCCTCTTCAAACGGCACCACACCAGGCTGGCACACGCGGAAACCGAACCCAACCCCACCCGCCGCGGCGCACACCGCCCCTAGTACGATCCTCCAGGGGACGGACGATTCGGGACGTGGGTCCGCTGCCACGGGAGATCGAGCGCTCATGTGGGGGTGGAGATGAAGATGATCTCTGAGGCGACGGTGAAGTCGGCGCGGGCGTAGACGGCTTGCTCGCGCTGATGGGCCATGAGCATCAGGACGGGCACGCCGCGATCGAACGCCGCTCGGCCGAGGGTGCCGATCAGCGCGGCGGCGATTCCGCACCGACGCCACGCGGGCAGCACGCCGACTGCGTCTTGCTGACTGACCGCGTGCAGCCCGGCTACCTGTCGGGCTCTGGCCCGGCTAGGGCAGGATCTCGACGTACCCGTCCGTTCCATGCACGCGGATCTGCTGCCCGTCCTGGATCAGCTGGGTTGCGTGCTGCACTCCCACGACGGTCGGCAAGCCGTACTCCCGTGCGATCACCGCGCCGTGGGTCATCAGGCCCCCGACCTCCGTCACCAGGCCTTTGATCGTGACGAACAGGGGTGTCCAGCTGGGGTCGGTGTAGGTGGTGACCAGGATTTCGCCCGCTTCGAGATCGGCCTGCGCCATGTCCAGGATGACGCGGGCCCGTCCCTCGATGGTCCCGGCGGAGACCGGTAAGCCGACCAGCGCGCCGGCCGGCAGGTCGTCGCGTCGGTACGCCCCGGCGATGACCTCGCCATACGACGTGAGTACCCGGGGCGGCGTGAGCGCTTGGTAGGACCTGAACGCGTCCTTGCGCCGGCTGATGAGCTGGTCATCCACCTGATTCGTGCGCGCGACCTCGTGGAGCTCCTGGAACGTGAGGTAGAAGATGTCTTCCTGCTCACGAAGCATGTGGGCCTGCACGAGGCGCTCGGCCTCTTCCAGCAAGGCTTGCTTGTAGACGAAGTAGCGGCTGACGATGCCGTACTTCGGGTACTCGCGGTACCCGATGAACGTCCGGACGCGGTCGATCATCCGCTTGGCCTGTTCGGCTTTCCGCTCTCCGTCTGGCAAGGCCCGCAAGCGCCCCAGCAGGTCCTGCTCCTTGCACCACGCCTCCTGGCGCCCTTGCTCGAAGCGGCGCTCGCCGGCGCCCGGCTCGAAGCTCTTGATGTTGGCGAGGATCATGGGCACGAGCGTGGTGGGTCGTTCGCTCCAGCGTGGCCTGGTGATGTCGATCTCGCCGACGCAGCGCATGCCGTACTTGTCGAGGTAGGCCTCGATGGCGTCTCGCGCTTCGCGGCCGCCCGCGAGCTTGGCCAGCCCGTCCAGGAAGCCCTCGTCCTCGACGTGTTGCAGAAAAGCCACCACATCTGGATGCGGGCGGATCACGTCCGCGGCGTCCAGCAGCGCCAGCCCCATCTCCGACGTGACGTTGCCGGGGGCGGACAGCGTAAGCGTGTCGGCCGCGTTCTTCTCGCCCAGCCACGCCTCGAGCTGCTCGTTGAGCCACCACGTGGCCTGCATCCCCGCCATGATCGCCCGGTGGCTCAGCGGATCGCCGAGGACTCGCTTGTGCTCCTTGAAGGCCTCCAGCAGAAAGTCGAACAGCGCTGGCCCGGACTTCGTTCCGATGTCGCACTTCAGGGCGGCGATCGAGACCCGGTTGCGCTCGATCAGCTCGGTGACGATCGCCGGATCGGTATCGATCTGAGCGGGCGCGCCCCCGACCGGCGGCCCGCCCGGGCCCTCGTCTGGGAGCGAGGGGAGAAAGTCGCCGCGTTGCAGGATGGTCTGCAGCGCGTCCCCGATCAGCGGATCGCCTCTCCCCATGACCTCTAGGAGACCTACCCGAGTCGTCGGCGAAGCCAGTCGTTGGGTGACGTCGACGAACAGCCTGCCACCGGCCTCGTGCATCGGCGCCATGGCCGTCAGCTGCCACACGGAGACCCCCCAGGGGCCTCATCGCCTCGGTCATCATCTGCCCATGACCGACTGAGACGTACACGTGGTTGGCTCGGTCGGCGGCCTCGGGGATCGGGAACAGCGTCGTGATCGGCCGGCTCTGGACAATCTGGAAGCCGTCATCGGCCAGGCACCACTCGATGTCCTGGGGGCGGCCGAAGTGTGCTTCGATCCGCCGGCCTAGCTGCGCGAGCTGCACGACCCGCGCATCCGTCAGCGCTGGCCGCGCCTGCCGCTCCGGGTCGATCAACTGTTCTTCCGTACCGCCAGCCGGCAGGGTGTGGATGGCGAGCTGCTTGGTGGCGAGCGCCCTGGCGATGATGTCGCCGTCGCGCACCTTGTAGATGTCCGCCTTCACCAGGCCTGAGACCAGGGCCTCGCCGAGGCCGAAGCTGGCCTCCACGGAGGCGACTTTCCGGCTGGACGTGATGGGGTCGGCCGTGAACAGGATGCCGGCCGCCTGCGGGAAGACCATCTGCTGCACGACCACAGCCATGTGGACCTTCCGGTGCTCAAAGCCGTTCCGCAGGCGGTAGGTCACGGCCCGCTCGGTGAAAAGCGAGGCCCAGCACCGGCTGACGTGCTGCAGGACCGCCATCGGCCCCACGACGTTCAGGTACGTGTCCTGCTGGCCTGCAAACGAGGCCGTCGGCATGTCCTCTGCCGTCGCGCTCGACCGGACGGCGTAGGCGGCTTGCTCACCGAACTGAGCGAGCGGGCGCGTGATCGCCGCCGCTAGATCCTCAGGGACGGCGATCCCTTCGAGGGCTCGGCGGATCTCCGCGGTGAGCGCGCGTATCGCCTCCCGGTCGTCCGGCTTCAGGCGCGACAGCCGATCGAGCCGATCGAGCCGATCGTCGATCGACGGCGCTTCCGCCAGGATCCGCCGGAAGGCGTCCGTCGTCACGCAAAAGCCAGCCGGCACACAGATGCCTTCGATCCGCGAAAGCTCCCCCAGCAGCGCGCCTTTGCCGCCAACGACCGCAACCTGGGTCTGATCGATCTCCTGGAAATCCAACACGTAGCAGCCCATCCGCTCACCTCTTCGGAGCTGACCCGGTCAACTCCACTCGTTCTTTGATTCCAGCGTGCGGCGGGCGATTATGCGGCACGAATCAGGGCCTCATGAGAGCCCCTTGCCTGGTATAAATTGGAGGTGGAGAGGACGTGAGTGGCGCGATCACCGTCGCCAGCACAAGCAGCCAGGCAACCACGACCCGGGCCCGCGGCGGGCGAGCGCTTCCGCCCGAGCGGGCAAGGCAACGCGTGTAGAACGCGCTGCTCGGCCTACAGTCGCGCCAGCTGTTCGACGCTCCACGCGTATCGCAGCTTGACTGGCGAGCCGTTGAGCCGGCTCACAACCCCGCCTGGCGGCCTGATCGGGGCTCGATCCATGCATTTCCCCGCGGGCGTCATAGAAGGCCTGAGCAGCGAGGTTCTGCTCCTGTACCCACAGGTACAGACCTGTTCGCCGCTTGATCACCGCCGCAGCGGTCAAAGTCAGCAACTGCGAGCCGATGCCTCGACCCTTGTGCCCGTGGGCGACATGGAGGTTGTCAAGCAGCGCTCCCCAGGTTGCGTCCTCGTCGAACGCGGTGTGCGCGAAGCCGATCAGGCTTTCACCCTCCTCGACGAGGATCGTGTAAGCCAGCGGAGCCGGCTCCTGCAGCCGGTCGGCCCAAACGGCGAGGCGATCGGAGATCACGTCGCCGTCAAGGAAGCCGTCGGAATACGCGCCGCGGTAGTGTCGGCGCCAGCTGTCGGCGTGAAGCGCGGCGATGGCCTCAGCGTCAGAGGCGTTGGCAAGGCGCAACGGCAGATCCTCGCGGGATCTCACCGCAGCCCTCCCTCATCGATCCTGGCGTTGGCTCCGCGCGAAGCCGGATGTCGGAGCGTCATCGGGCCAGCCTCCGGGCCGAAGGCCATCATCACCGCGACTGCGCGGTTGAGCTCGACGACCGGGGAGCCGGTGAGCGCCGCCAGACCGTCGTAGAGCGCGACGATGCGCGGCCAGTCGGTCTGCTCGACGCTGCACGCGTGCGCTTGGCAGGCAGCGATCGCGGCCTGCAGCGTGTACCGGCCCAGTGCGCCGCTGAGCTGCTTGGCGCGCTGCAGCCCGGCCAGGCCGCGCTGCACGAGCAGGTGGTCCCAGCGAGCGCGGTCCTGATCGGCGAGCCGCACCGGCTCGCCGTGCGGCCCGACCCGCGCCCGTAGCCGCGAGGCCTGCAGCTCCATCAGGGCCAGCAGGCCGTGGACCTCGGGCTCGCGCGGCATCAGCGCGGCGAGGATGCGCCCGAGGCGCAAGGCGTCCTGGCACAGCGCCGGCCGGATCCAGTGCTCGCCGGCGGTCGCGGCGTAGCCCTCGTTGAAGACCAGGTCGATCACCTCGAGCACCGCAGACAAACGGTCGGCCAGCTGGTCGCGGCCGGGGACCTCAAACGGCACGCGGGCCTCGCCGAGGGTGCGCTTAGCGCGCACGATGCGCTGCGTGACGGTCCCATCAGAGACGAGGAACGCCCGGGCGATCTCCGGCGTGATAGGCCGCCGAGCAGGCGCAGCGTCAGCGCGACGCGCGCCTGCCGGAACAGGACCGGGTTGGCACGTCATGAAGACCAGGCGCAGGACGTCGTCCTGCACGTCGTCGACCTGCGCGACGAGGTCGGGCTGGTCGAGCTGCTGGAGGATCTGCAGCTCACGCCCGATCACCTCGTGCTTGCGCTCGAGCGTAACGCGGCGGCGCAGCGCGTCGATGCCCCGGCGCTTCGCGGTGGCCATAAGCCAGGCACCAGGGCTGTCCGGGATGCCCTCCTGCGGCCATTGCTCCAACGCGGCGACGAGCGCGTCCTGGGCCAGGTCCTCGGCCACCGACACGTCGCGGACGATGCGCTCGCGGCCCTTGAAGCGGACCCTGGCGCCCTTAGAGGTCGGGTGCAGACCGTCGGCCGCCAGCATGACGCCCGCCTTGACGAGCTCCTCGTTGTACTTCGTCATCGCCTCCAGAAGCTCGGTGCTGGGCATCTCGCCCGCCTCGGACTCGCGGCTGCCGGGGACCAGAACCATGAAACGCATTCCTGCCTCCTCGTGGTGGTTGGGGTGGTTCGTACACGCACGTCGAACAAGGCCGGACGAAACCGACACGCTGCACAGGATTTTCTCAGCGCGTCCGGAGACCCACCGCGCCAGCTTGCCCGCTACTGAAGCACCGCACGCTGGAGATGACAGCTCGATCTACGCGCCTGCCACCCGTCGAGTCCCCGCAGGAGGATCCCTTGTTGGAACGTGGGCCACTGAAGGAAGGGCCATGCCAAGGACCCCGCGCGCGATTGGGCAGAGTCAGGTCGCTTCGGCGGGGCGCAGCCGCTGATACTCCATCCGCCGCGTGAGTCCGTCGGCGAATTCTCGGTCGGTGATCCGCTCGGTGATCCATAGGGCGAGGTCGATGCCGGCGGTGACGCCTCCGCTGGTGATGAGATCTCCGTCGTCGACGACGCGGTGGTTGACCACGTGGGCGCCTGTGTCGGCGAGTTCAGCCAGCGCGGTGTGGTGCGTGTTCGCTCTGACGGGTTCCGATGACGCCGGCGTGGGCTAAGAGCATCGTGCCGGTGCACACGCCGGCGATGATCTGGACGTGGCGGGCGGCGTCAGCGAGCAGCGGCAGCCAGCTGCCGGCTTGGACCTCGGCCCAGGCACCGCGCTTGGCCTTGGCGGCCCAGCCTCCTCCCGGCACGATCAGCACGTGGGCGCCGGGCTCGTAGGTGGCGTCAGGGTAGATGCGCAGCCCGAACGCGCCGGTCACCTGCTCAGTCGGGACTCTGGTGACCAGTCGAGTGGTGATGTCCGCTCCGGCCGCTTGGGCGCTGCGGAGCACTTCCAGTGGTCCGAGGGCGTCCATCTCGTCCAGGCCGTCATAGACGACGATGTCGATTTGCACGAGGATTCTCTTCGCGATCGGTGGGTGTGAGCGTTCGGCTAGTGCGGTGGCTGAGGGCTGTATTCGATGCCGTCGCGGACTTCGCGGGCGCGGGTGGGGCTGCTCAGGCGCCCGACGATGTGCAGGGCTATGTCGATGCCGGCCGAGATGCCGGCGGAGGTGATGATGTCCCCGTCATCGACGTAGCGTTCGCCGCCTCGCAGCGTGATCGTCGGGTCGATCTGCTGGAGCTGGGTGAGCGCGTTGCGGTTGCTGGTCGCTGGTCGTCCGCGCAGGAGTCCGGCGGCGGCCAAGACGGTGGAGCCGGTGCAGACGCTGGTCAGGAGCGGAACCTGGGCCCGCTGATGGCGCAGCCACTGCAGGTGGGCGTGGTCGCTGAGCATCGCGTTGGTCCCGTCGCCGCCGGGGTGCAGCATTACGTCGAGCGCCGGCATGCTGGCGATGCTGTGGTGGGCGTTGATGACCAGCCCTTTCTCGCACGTGACCGTCCCGCCGTCGGCGGAGAACGTCGTCACGTCGTACCCGTCGTTGGGGAAGTGTCGGGTCCACCAGGCAAAGACCTCCCACGGGCCGACCGCGTCAAGCTCCTCCATGACGTCAAACAGCAAGATCCCGATGTGGCGTGTGTCTTTGGCGGTGGCGGTCATGACGCCAACTTTGCGCGGTCCGCCGGTAGCGCGCAAGCGGCAGGACTGCCGATATGCGCAAGAATCCTGCCGTGCACCGCGTCATCGCTCTCGCCCTGCCGGATGTGGTGGCCTTTGACCTCGCGATCCCCGCGCAGGTGTTCGGGCATCGCACCGAACGGAAGCGCTACCGCTTCAGCGTCTGCGCTGCGGATCCCGGGCCGGTGCCGTCCTCGACGGGGTTCGCTGTGCACGCCGACCACGGCCTGGAGGCGCTCGCGTCCGCGGACACCATCGTGGTGCCGGGCTACTGGCCCCACGAGCATCCCGGCGACCCGGTCATCAGCGCGCTGCGGGCCGCGGCGGCCCGCGGCGCCCGACTGGTCTCGGTGTGCACCGGAGCGTTCGCGCTGGCCGCCGCGGGACTACTGGACGACCGCCGCGCGACCACCCATTGGCACGACGCCGCTGAGCTCGCCGCCCGCCACCCCCGCGTGCAGGTCGACCCCGATGTGCTGTGGGTCGACGAAGGCCAGATCCTCACCAGCGCCGGCGTCGCCGCCGGCATCGACCTCTGCCTGCACCTGATCGGAGTCGACCACGGCGCCACCCTCGCGGTCCAGGTCGCCCGTCGCATGGTCGTAGCCCCACACCGCGACGGCGGACAAGCCCAATGGCTACAACGCCCCCTGCCGCCCCCCGGCGAAGGACTCGCGGCGACCTGCGCCTGGATCCTGCAGCACCTCGAGCAGCCACTCCCCGTCGCCGATCTCGCCCGCCACGCTGGCTGGGCGCCGCGCACCTTCGCCCGCCGGTTCCTCGCCGAGACCAGCCTGACGCCGCTGCAATGGATCACCGCGCAACGAATCCTCGAAGCCCGACGGCTGCTCGAAGCCACCGACCTCCCCATCGACGACGTCGCCAACCGCTGCGGACTCGGCACCGCCGCGAACCTCCGACTACACCTCGCCCGCGACGCCGGAACCACCCCCACGGCCTACCGGACCGCCTACCGCGGGCGCCCCTGACCATCAAGGACACCCTCCAGCAACCGCGACTCCGCGCGTCCCCGCAAGCGGATCCGCTTGTGGGTTTCGGGCGAGGCGAATGGCGGGGCAGCTCAGAGCTCGATCGGCTCGGCGGTCAGGCTGCCGCCCGCGTCGCCGGTGTTAACCGTGCTCTTCGGTTCGATGAGCAACACGTACGCCTCGTCATCCGCCTCAGGGCAGTGCTCGACGCCGCGCGGAACCACGAACAGCTCACCATCTGAAAGCTCGATGTCACGATCGCGCAGGTGAATCGTCAGTCGTCCGCGGACGACGAGGAAGAAGTCGTCGGTCTCGTCGTGCTTGTGCCACACGAACGGCCCCTGAATCTTGACGACCTGGAGCTTGTAGTCGTTGAGGTAGCCAATGATCCCGGGCTCGTATGGGCCCCCCAAGAGGGCGAACTTCTCGGCGAGGTTGATGCTGTTGTCCACGTCGCGGCCTCGTCTACGTCGTAGTTGTCTCGACTGCAGTATCGCTTAGACCCGGAGGTCACCGGTCGAGTTACACGCGTGACGCGTAGAACCGGCGTGCCGCAAGCGGATCGCACTACGAGACCGGGTCTTCAGCTTGTGCGGCGCGTTCGGGCGTCTGGTCCCGGTCAGCGGTCGCGACCTGTTTCGGGGCAGGATGGTCGTGGGCCTGGACACAGCCGGCGGGCTATTGGATCTGGCCGGCCAGCACTTTGGCGACGAAGCTGGCGGTCGCCTCGACGAACTCGGCGGGTGCGTCTTCTTGGAGGAAGTGGGCGCCTTGGAGGGTGACGTGGGTTTGGTTAGGCCAGGCTCGGCAGTAGTCGCGTTGGCGCCGATCAGGAACCCGCCGGGCTCAGCGTCGATGAAGAGCTTGGGGATCGTCGATTGGGAAAGCCATTGCGCGTAGGAGTCGATGATCTCGACGACGTCGGCGGGTTCTCCGGCGATCGGCAGCTCGCGTGTCCAGGTGAGCATTGGTTGCCGCGCTGGGCCGGGGATGCTGTAGTAGCGGCGGTAGACCTCGAGGTCTTCGCTGGGGATGCTGCGCAGAGGCAGCAGGTACTCGATGAACAGGTTCTTGGCCAGGATCAGGTCCTCTCCAGCCGCGGACCGCTGGCCTTTGAAGAATCCTCGGGTGGCTTCGGGCCATTCGTCCCACGACGTGAATGGCCGGACGATTCCTTCGGCGTAGATGATCGCTTTGACTCGTTCGGGGTGCCGGTGCGCCCCACGCGAACCCGAGCGCCGATCCCCAGTCGTGCACGACCAGGATGATGTTGGAGTCGAGGTTCAGGGCGTCAAACCAGGCGTCGAGGTAGCGCTGGTGATCGACAAACCGGTACTGCCCGGCTGGCGACGGCCCGGAGTAGCCCATCCCGACGAGGTCTGGGGCGAGGCAGCGTCCGTATGGGAGCAGGCTCGGGATGATGTTGCGCCACAGATATGACGGTGTGGGGTTGCCGTGCAGGAAGACGATCGGGTCCCCGTCACCAACGTCGACGTAGGCGATGGTCGTATCCAGGATCGGCACGCGCTTTCGAAACGCGATCTGCTCGGTCGAGATCTCGAGGTGGGTGGTCATCGGAGCTCTTTCCTTTCGGGGGTAGGTCCGCTAGGACGGGTTGGCGGCCTGGAGCTGCTCGAAGGCGTGAGCGAGGCCGAGGACCGCCGCGTCGTCGCCGCCGAGCGCTTCGAAGCTCAGTCCGCCCGGCAGTCCGTCGGTGGTGAGACCGGCGGGCACCGAGACGCTGGGTAGTCCGGCGACGCATCCGGGGTCGGTGTTGCGCAGGTACGCCTCGAGCGTTTTGACCGGCTGCCCGTTGATGAGCACGGTGTCGTCGTGGCCGACGGGTCTTGCCGGAACCCGGGTGGTTGGCGTGATCAGCGCGTCGAGGTGGCCGCTGGTGAAGCACTGGCGGTAGGCGTCGATGACGGCCGGCCGGCCGTGGGCGATGATCTGCCGGTAGGTGTCGTAGCTAACGGGATCTCCCCAGAGCTCGTTCTCAAGCCAGCCGCGCTCGACCGGGCTGGCCATCGCCTCGACGAGCTCCCAGACCCGCACCGGGCAGCGATGGACATTGAGGTAGGTCCCGATGTCGCGCAGGCACTCGAACAGGGTCAGCGGGAGAGAGATCGGCTCAAGGCGCGCGTCGAGCTCGGGCACCTCGGTCTCGATCAACACGGCGCCGGCGTCCGCCAGACGCTCAAGGGCGCGATCGATGACGGCTTGCACCTCGGTGTCGAGCGCCTCGTAGAAGCGCGGGCGCGGCACGCCCAGACGGCGGCCGGCCAGCTCCAGACGGCTCGTCCGCATTCCAGTGATGACCCCGTCGATGAGCATCGCGTCGGCCACGTCATGGCTGAGCAGTCCGACGGTGTCGCGGGTTCGTGACACGGGCACGACGCCATCGGCGGGGTAGCGCCCGACGGTGGGACGAAACCCGACGCAGCCGCACAACGCCGCCGGGATCCGGACCGATCCGGCGGTGTCGGTGCCCAAGGCGACAGGCACGATCCCCGCGGCGACCGCCGCTGCGCTGCCGCCGCTGCTGCCGCCGGCAATGAGCTTTGGGTCGTGCGGGTTGCGTACGGCTCCGAAGGTCGGATTGTTGGAGGTGATGTTGAGCGCCAGCTCGTGCATGTTGGTTTTGGCGATCACGACCGCCCCGGCTGCCCGTAGCCGGCGGACAACTGGCGCGTCAGTCGGCGGTCGCCAATCGCTAAGCGCCGGGGTGCCGGCCGTGCACGGGAAGCCGGCGACGTCGATGTTGTCCTTGACCGCGACCGGAAGCCCAGCCAGCGGCCCATCGGCCGGCTCTGGGAGCTGGTCGACGTCGGCGAGCGTGATGAACGCGTTGAGCTCCTGGTGACGGTCGGCTGAGTCAATGCTGGTCTGCGCGGCTGCCTGCGGGGTGATCGCGCCGCTGCGCAGATCGGCGAGCACCGAGGTTCCAGGTTTTGTCGTGGCCATCTTGATCGCCTCCTATGCGGCGAGCCGGTCAGGCTCGTTTGTCATGTCGGTCGTTTGCGGCCCGGCCCGTTCGGTCGCCAGCTGCGCCCAGAGGTGCTGGACGGCGTACGCGCGGTAGGGCCGCCAGCGCTCAGCGAGTCGCTGCACGGCGCCGGGGCGGCCGTCCGCTCCGAGCTGCTCAAGCGCGCGGCGGACCCCGAGATCGGTGGGTAGAAACGCGTCGGGGTCACGCAGCGCGCGCATCGCCACATAAGAGGCGGTCCAGGGTCCGATTCCGGGCAGCGCCAGCAGCCGCTGCCTCGCCTGGTCTGGGTCAGCCCCGGCGTCGAGCACGAGCTCTTCGCTAGCGAGCGCCCGGGCCAGACCCACCAACGCGTTTCCCCGGGCGCGCGGCATCGCCAGCGACGCCGGGTCCACCGCCGCGAGTTGATCTGCGGACGGGAACAGGTGAGTCACCGTCCCGAGCGGATGATCGAGCGGCTGCCCGTACGCGCTTACCAGCCGGCCGGCGAGCGTCGCCGCGCCGCGCAGCGACACCTGCTGGCCCAGCACCGCCCGGACTGCAAGCTCATCACCGTCGACGTGACCAGCGACCCGCCGGCCCGGCGCCGCGCGCACCAGCGCGCCGAGCAGCGCGTCAGAGCTGAGCGCTTGGCTGACCGCTTCCGGGTCGGCGTCGAGGTCCATGAGCGTGCGGCAGCGCTGCACCGCTGCCGCGAGGTCGCGCAGGTCCTCGAGCCAGAAACGTGCTTGAACATGACCCTCGCCGGGTGCTAGCTCCACGATCCCTGCTCGGTAGGGCAAGCGCAGGCTGCGCCGGTAGGCGCCGTCGCGCACCTCCTCGACGCCCGCCACGGCGCGTCGTGCGAGGTAGCCGATCAGCGCCTCGCTATCCAGGGGAGCGCGGTAGGGCAGCCGCAGCAGCACTTCGGTGCTGCCCGCGCTGTGATCGTGGCGCTGGGCGCGTGAGCGAAGCTCGCCCGGCGCTAACGCAAAGATCTCCCGGATCGTGGCGTTGAACTGCCGCACGCTCTGAAACCCCGCCGCGAACGCCACCTCGGTGATCGAAACCGATGTCGTCTCCAGCAGCAGCCGGGCGTTCTGCGCCCGCTGGGCTCGGGCGAGCGCCAACGGCCCCACTCCCACCACCGACACCAGCTGACGATGCAGATGGCGTTCGGTGTAACCCAGCCGGCGTGCCAGACCCTTGACCCCGTCGCGATCCACCACTCCGTCGGCGATCAGACGCATCGCGCGCCCGACCAGATCGGCCCGACGATCCCACTCCGGCGAACCCGGAGCCCCATCGGGACGGCAGCGCTTACAAGCGCGAAACCCCGCGGCCTGAGCCCCCGCCGCCGTGGCGTAGAACCGAACGTTCTCACGCATCGGGGTCCGCGCGGGGCAGCTCGGACGACAATAGATTCCGGTCGAAGTCACCGCACAGAACACCCACCCGTCAAACCGCGGATCGCCCGCCCGCACCACCTGCCAACAGCGATCTGAACTAAGCATCACGCCCGCCACCGTGACACGACCCCCGCCCGATTGTCTCGCGCAAATCAGACCCGACCGCCCAGCACTCAGAGCCCCACGTTTCCTGAGCCGGGTCGACCACGCTTGATCGCGGTGCTCGAGTCAAGTCGTTCTGTCCTGCTGTGCCGGCGGTTGCCGTGCGTCGAGCACGAGCTGGGTGCAGCGAAACAGTGCCAGCAAACGCTGATCGCAGCTGACCTCGGCATCCCAAACCTGGGTGGTGCCTCCACCGTGGCGCCGTTGGGCATGGCAAAGCAGGACGCCGTGCTGGGCGGTGGCGAGGAAGTTGGTCTTGAGCTCCAAGGTGGTAAAGCCGGTCGCGCGGTCGGGCAGTCCGGCAAGGGTGCCGTAGCCACAAGCGGTGTCAGCGAGCGCGACGAGCGTCGCCGCGTGCAGATAACCCGTCGGGGCCAGCAGCTCGCCGCGGATCGCCAGACGGGCCGTGACCGACTGCGCGTCGACGTGGTCAAGCTCAACGCCAAGCAGCTTGGGCAGATGCCGCTCTTGCTCGTTAGCGGGCTCCATGGCTGACTCGGCGCTTGGCGGACCGGAGGGGCCGGCGGGGAGGTCGATGCGGTAGTTGACCCAGGGGTCACGGTGCGCACCGACCCGGTCATAGACGGCCTGGGCGCGGTGGTTATCGGGGCGCGTGATCCAGGTCAGCTTCGCAGCGCCACGGTGGGCGCTCTCGGCTTGGCATCGGTCGATCAGCGCCTCAGCCAGCCCTCGTCCGCGGGCATCCGGGGCGATGTAGAGGTCGTTCATCACCGCGGCGCGGGCGGCGCTGGTCGTCGACCAGGTGAACAGCAACGTCGCGAACCCGACCGGCTCCCCGGACGGGTCGCGGGCCAGCAGCTGCAGCCCTTCGCGACCACCTGCGGCGAGCAATCCGAGCATCAGCACGCGCAGACCCCGATCAGTCGGCGTGACCGAGTAGAAGTCGCAGTAGGCGCGCACCAGGACGAGCAACTCCTCAAGATCCGGCTCGCTGACCGGGTTGATCGTGAACAACGGCTCAGGCCGCGTCATGGGCCGCCTCTTCTCCGGGGCGGCTGACAATCGCGGCGGTGGCCAGCGCCAGCGCTGCAGTGATCGTCAGCAAGGTCGGGTAATCAGCCAGATGAGCGGCTAACGAGAACAGGTATGGCGCGGCGAAACCGAGGTAGGTAACCGCGTAGTAGGCGGCGGTCAGGCCGGCCAGAGCTTCCTTGTCGGCGAGGCGTCCGACCTCGACCAGCCCCGCGACCAGGCACAGGCCGTAGGCGCTGCCAAACAGGACCGCGCACGGCACGAGCATCCAGATTGGGTCCACCTGGGCAGTGACCGCGGCCAGCACCAGCGCCGCGGCGGCCACCAGCAGGCCGACGATCGCGGCGCGGTTGCGGTAGGCGTCGGCGTCCAGACGGCGCGCGAGTGGCTGAATCAGCACGCCGGCAAAGGCCGTCAGCGAGGTGACCACCGCGACGACGGCAACGCCGGCAGTCGCGCTGCCCGCGTGGACCAAACTGGGCAACAGCGCGAACGCGATCGCCGGGGTAGCGAACACCCACGGAGCCATCGGCAACACCACCCGAAGAAAGCGCACGCTGCGGACTCCGGGCACCGACAACCGCACCCCTCTCCGCGGACCGTCAACCGTCTCGAGAGCGCCACGCAGCAGGACCAGCACGACGACCATCAGGGCGATGTGCGGCACGTAAGGAACCAGCCGCGGCGACGGCGCCCACTGCGCCAACAGGCCCGAGACCAACGGCCCCAGCCCGAAGCCCGCCGTCATCGCCACCGCGGCACGACGCGCCGATACATGGTCGCTGGCGCCGGCGCGGGCGGAGAGCTCGCGCAGCCACGCGGTGCCGGCGCCGAACACGACCCCGCTGCTCACCCCGGCCAGCAGGCGGCCGCAAAACAGCAGCGCCACGCTGCCCGCCCCGGCGACGAGCACCAGGCTGGCCACCAACGACAGCCCCGCGGCGGGAACCACGACACAGCGCCGCCCGCAAGCGTCAGACAACGGCCCAGCCAGCAGCAGGCCCGGGATCAGCCCCATGGCATAGAAGCCGAACATCGCCTCCAACGTCCCTGTGCTCAGGCCAAGCGCGGGGCGATAGATGAGCAACAGCGGGACGAACTGGTTAGCGCCCCAGCCGGTACCGAGCAGCACCGCCGCGACCGGCAACCACACAATCCTCGCCGAGTCCGGGACGGACGGACTCGCGATTGGTTCCTGCGTCGCCGTCGTTGTCATCAAGCCTCCCGAGAATGAGTTCAGTGATCGCACTCGTCGACCAACCTAGCAGACGAGTTCAATGATCGAAGTTGACCGCTATCCTCGGGTCTGATGCTCGGTAAGGACTACAAGGGCCAGGACTGTTCGATCGCCGGCGCGCTGGAGGTGATCGGAGAGCGCTGGACGCTGCTGATCGTTCGCGACGCCTTATACGGCGTCCAACGCTTCAACGACCTCCAAGCCCACCTCGACATCCCCAAAGCCGTCCTCTCTGACCGACTCAGCGGCCTGGTCAACGACGGCATCCTCGAGCGCCAGCCCGACCCCAACCACGCCGGGCGGCACCTCTACCAGCTCACCGCCGCCGGCCGTGAGCTATGGCCCGTGCTCCACGCGCTGCTGATCTGGGGCGACAACCACCGCCTCCCCAACAGCCGCCTATTCCAACACGCCGCCTGCGCCACGACCCTCAACGACAACGGCTACTGCACCGCCTGCAAGGTGACGCCCGGCCCCGAAGACATCCTGACCAAGCCACGCGGCGGACGGCGCAAACTCCGAGACGACCCGGTCGCGCTCGCGCTACGGACCCCGCATCGACTGCTCGAGCCGATCACGACTTGAGTTCCTCGCGCCAGCAGACCCATGGCTGATGCCACACGTAACTGCGGTTCTGCCGCGCTACCCGGCACATCCCACGTCCCGCTAGCTCCGCTTGGTCCTACGGAAGTTCACGGTTGAGTCATCTTTTAGGTTGTGAGGGCGGCCTCCGCGATTCGGGCGTCGAGTTCGTGTTCGTAGGCGCGCCAGGCTTTGGCGATCGGGCTGCGGTTGGTGATCTCGGCGGGGAGGGTGGGGTCGAGCTCGGCGAGTGTGGGGTTGACGATCCGGGTGTAGGTCTTGGTGAAGAAGACGGCCAGTCGGTGTCCCTCGTTGGTCAGCTGGTAGCGGTGGGTGTGGGGGATCCGCTGGATGAACCCTTTGCGCCGCAGGCGGCGTAGGTCATAGGTCATCTGCCGCGCGTTGTAGCCGGGGATCAGCCCGGCGATCAGTTCGCGGAGGGTGCGGTTCGTCAGCCCGGCGAATAGGTGCTGGTAGGAGCACAGGCAGGCGAGGAGCGCCATTGTGCGCGGCTCTCCGAACCGTAGGCCGGGTGCGGGTAGGCCGTCGTGGGTGGACGGCAACACCACGCGCTGTAGCGTCGTGGCGTCCGGCGCGCATTGGCACGCCTCAAGTTGGGAGGTGAGCAACCGCTGGTTGATCTGATGGCCGATCTGAAGCAGCGCGTCCCAGTTCTCGTTGGTGACGCGGCGGCCGATCCCGAAGTCGCGGGTGTCGTTGACGGTCGTCTCGGTCCGGAGCGCGCGGCCGTCTTTGAAGGGCTCTCCTGCCGATCTGGGGGTGAATCGGCTGTAGCGATTCCGCGGAACCGCCTGCTGAGCCGGGGGGTTCTGGTCGTGAGGTAGGGCTGCGGGGCTTGTACGCGTGGGGGCGACCCGCCGCCGCC
>JAABUJ010001192.1_pt1 | contig 39870 bp, 40 predicted proteins | sample 5559131 | NCBI WGS metagenome assembly JAABUJ01 (sample SAMN10711875, study PRJNA513366) | rock metagenome | isolation source: Antarctica rocks | place: Antarctica: Victoria Land, Mt New Zealand nord | collected 2016-01-07 | reverse complement strand
GATTTTAACATCAAAACACTGAATTTGAGTGTGATTTTCAAAAAAAAGTTGCAAAAAGTTCTGAGCGAACCGAGGAGCCAACATTCTAGGAATAGCTGTAGCTTGAGCTCTGTACCCAACTTACGTCCTTCAGTCACAATGTCGAGTTCAGTTTACCCCCCAAGGCAGCTTTACTATGACGGCAAAATTCAGACTGCCACTTCTCAACACACCTTTCAAACTGTTGACCCTTCATCCGCAAACCCTCTGGCCGATATCCATACAGCTTCTCACGCAGATGTCGACTGTGCAATAGCGTCCGCAGAGCAAGCCTTCCCCGGATGGTCAACCACGCCGCCCGTTGCTCGATCGCGAATTCTCCTGAAAGCGGTGCAGCTCCTCCGAGCGAGGAATGATGACATTGCGAAAGTCGAGACGCAGGACACAGGAAAACCTTTCTCGGAGACAAGCACGGTCGATGTCATAACCGGGGCTGATGTTCTCGAGTACTATGCAAACCTGATCGGTGGAGGAGGCCTCAATGGCGAGACGACTCAATTGAGAGAAGATGCCTGGGTATATACGACAAAGGCAGCTCTAGGTGTTTGTGCGGGCATTGGTGCCTGGAACTATCCATTACAAATGTGGGCCCGCTCCAATGGCTGTTGAATCGGTCATTGCCCTGTGTACTGATTTGACACAGAGCTCTCTGGAAATCTGCGCCGTGTCTTGCTGCCGGTAACACGATGGTCTACAAACCAAGCGAGTTCACCCCGCTCCATGGGCAGATCCTCGCCGAGGTATATACAGAGGCTGGTCTACCTTCAGGCGTATTCAACATTGTCAATGGAGCAGGTGACGTCGGGGCCTATTTGACTTCTCATTCTTCGATTGCAAAGGTCTCGTTTACTGGTCAAGTGTCGACCGGTAAGCGAGTTGCAAGCTCGGCGGCAGGTTGTATGAAGTACGTTACTATGGAGCTTGGGGGCAAGAGTCCCGTCATTATTCTGCCAGACGCCGAGCTTGAGAATGCTGTGGACGGTGCAATGATGGCCAACTTCTTCAGTACTGGACAAGTGTGTACCAATGGCACACGAGTGTTCGTTTCCGCGGGAATGAAGGACGCTTTTGAGAAGCGACTACTAGAAAAGATGGAATATATTCGCACGGGAGACCTCATGGATCCAAGCACAAATTTTGGTCCTTTGGTTTCCAGAGTGCATCTCGAAAAAGTCCTCAACTATATTAAGCATGGCATCGAAGTTGATGGCGCGAAGCTACTTTTCGGTGGCCTTGGAAAGCCAGCGACGGTAAAGGGCACGGAGAACGGCTATTGGGTGAAACCCACGATATTTACAGACTGCAAAGATTCTATGAAGATCATCCAGGAGGAAATCTTCGGTCCCGTCCTCAGTATTCTAACCTACTCCACCGTTGATGAAGTGGTCAAAAGGGCGAACGCCACTTCGCTCGGTCTCGCTGCCGGAGTGTTCACCAGAGACCTCAACCTAGCACATAAGGTCATAGCTCGGCTCGAAGCCGGCATTACTTGGATCAATACATGGGGCGAAAGCCCTGCCGAGATGAGTGTAGGTGGATGGAAGCAGAGTGGTGTTGGAGTCGAGAACGGCAGACGTGGTATTGAAGCATGGGTCCGGAACAAGAGCACTTTGGTCGATATGAGCGGTAGTGTGCCCACTGTCTTCTCAAATATGACTCTTTGACATCTCTCGAGGACACCTGGAATCGAAGCTGTAATGTCAGCCATCGCACCCATGCATGCATAACGTCAGGCTGATTCTCCAAAGTTTCGCTTCCTGCTACTACAGCACCCGAGTCGATAGATCTATTCTGCCTGAGCTCCCACACTCCAGACATGGACCACGTCGGCAGAGGAACACTTGTGGCTCAGGGCTCAGGTATCCATGGCCTGTTTCATCAACAGATGGGAGATAAGTCCGTTGGATTAATTCATCGGTACTACCATCTTATGGACTCGAACACAATTCATACTGCCAGAACACGTGCCTTTCCACTTATTGACACTTGAGTCTATCGCTTCGTGCCAGGGCTGGACACTAAAGACACCGCCGTGGGAGGCGGAGCCAGGAGGACCTGACCGCATCAAGGCCGTACCTGAAACAACAAATCTTCTGAGGCGTACTTTACAGAAGGTTGTCTGCTAGACAGGAGGTCCCCTTCTGCAACTGGGCTCGACTCCCGGCAGCTGAGCCGAAGTTTGCATATGACACATTGCCAGCAGCGCAAGGACGGAAACATATGCAACAGCCCATCTCCACTGCCATGTCGTGCATTCGGATTGCATGTTTCTGTATGAACCAAGGAGCTGTAAGTACGGCTGTGCAGCGTCAAGGACTCGTGGTAGTGTTTCATGAGCGCCGAGTGCCCCAGTATGAAGATATCAAATATGTCGCCTACAATATTAATGCGAGGAGAGAAAGTACGCAGCGCAGAGAAAGCAAAGGACTGCAGATTCATGCTTTATCAAGCAGCGGAGGTAGCACAACACATTAGTACGAGTGGTCATTGGTACCTACCTTAACGTTACCAGGTACCTACCTTAAGCAGCGGAGGTGCCTCGTTACATGTCCAGAGTTGGGTTACATCCAATGCAGCCTCCCGGGAAACGGACCTGGTACCGCCCCTAATGCATGGATCTCCATGGGTCAACGGTCGTTTAATCTACGGAACGTGAACGTTAACTTACCTTACCTTATTCATTGTCACCCCGCCATCTCCCAATGCATTCTTCTACAGGCTCGTACAAAGTTCGATTAGGCCCTATCATAAGTAAACCTTCGGAGTGCGGAGACGCCCACCAGTACGAAGCATGTACGTACCTTACGGTAGTGAATGCCTCAAACCCGAATACGAAGCTGTTCCGGCCAGTTCACGACTATTAAGGATTGGTTGCACAGGGCACCTCAGGCAACGCATCTCCCTCCCTGTGACATGAGCATCAACGTCTCAACATCCATCTGTAATCCTGTCAGAGATCTTACTGAAGCGACTTGGTGTTGCATCGAGGAGGCGACGTTGAGCTCGAACATCCAAAGCACTGACAGCGTGTGATTTACCTTACTGCTCAGTTTTGGCTTCATACCTAAGGTAAGGTATCTGTACACACCTAACTTGACGGTACAAATATCTAATGATACCTGAGATTAGGCGTGCTCTCCAGCCTGAGCCGAAGTCCTTCCATTACTCAGCATGGCCGAGATCAGCTCTAACGAGAAAGGAACGCCCACACAAGATGTCAACTCGCCATCTTTATCACACAGCGCCGCCGCCGAGATGGGCGGCCACATCGACCAGCCACGATCATGGATGTACAGGCCCTTGCAGGTTGGTCCCTTGAGGTTACCATGGTACGCCTCCCCCCCAACGCAACTCACCATGGTCGCCTTCGTCTGCTTCATGTGCCCGGGCATGTTCAACGCTCTCAGTGGACTGGGCGGTGGAGGGCAAGTTGATGCAACGGCGGCCAACAATGGAGCTGTCGCCCTCTACAGCACCTTTTCCGTGGTCGGTTTCTTTGCCGGCAGCATCGCAAATCGATTGGGTATCAGACTCACTCTGAGTATTGGAGGACTGGGATATAGTGTCTACATCGCAAGCTTGCTGAGCTACAATCATAACGGTAATGCCGCGTTCATCATTTTCGCCGGTGCACTACTGGGCGTTTGCGCGGGATTATTGTGGACCGCTCAGGGGGCGATCATGATGAGTTATCCCAAAGAGGACAGCAAAGGCAGGTACATCAGCTGGTTTTGGATGATCTTCAACTTGGGCGGAGTCATTGGCAGTCTTGTAAGCTTTTCAGATCTCCGTCCAAGCTGCGCGGTGGCTGAGATTAAGTTTTAGATCCCACTCGGACAGAACCTTCACTCCACTACCAACAAGGTCAACGATGGGACCTACATCGCCTTCTTGGTCTTGACTTTCCTTGGGGCTTGTTTGGCGTGGACGTTGGTAGACTCGAAACAAGTCTTGCGTCAGGACGGCTCTCGTGTCATCGTCATGAAGCACCCGACATGGAAGTCGGAGATCCTGGGGCTGTGGGAGACCTTACGCTTTGATACATATATCGTCCTGCTCTTTCCCATGTTCTTCGCCAGCAATTGGTCCTATACGTACCAGTTCAATGACGTAAATCTGGCCAAGTTCAACATCAGGACGAGGGCACTGAATAATACACTCTACTGGACCAGTCAAATCCTCGGTGCGCTTGTCTTCGGGTATGCACTTGACGTGCATCGTGTTTCGCGCCCACTCCGAGCACGAGCGTCATGGGCTGCTCTGTTAATGCTTACCATGGCGATCTGGGGCGGGGGTTATGCGTGGCAGAGGGGTTACACTAGGGCGGACACGGAGTCGGACACTTTTGTTAAATTGGACTGGACTAGTACGGGTTACGTTGGGCCAATGTTCCTTTTCATGTTTTACGGGTTCTTCGACGCCGCATGGCAGACGTGCGTCTACTGGTATACTCCCAGTCTTGTAACCCTTGATGCTCTTGCAGGCAACAACACTAACCCAGTTCTCAAGGTACATGGGCGCCTTGACCAACAACGGTCGCAAGCTCGCCAATTTCGCAGGGTTCTATAAAGGGATCCAGTCTGCCGGGGCGGTGGTGATCTATCGGATCGATGCGTTGAAGACCCCCTTCATCAACGAGTTCGCGTCGTGCTGGGCTCTGTTCGCTGGGGGTCTCCTCATCGCGGCGCCGGTCATATTTATGAAGATTCAAGATACCGTCGCGACGGAGGAAGACTTGAAGTTCTCGGATGAGACTTTGTCCGATGTCACGGCTACCCACAGCGGGTTGGCGGCCGAGAAGGCTGAGAGGACAGGACCTAATGTTATTGGATAGGTTGTCGTCCGGCTTACCTACTGCCGTAGTGACTTGCTATTTGTGGTATCTCATGCTTTGTTTTGCAGCGATGGATGCTCGGTGGATTTGATCCAGGAAGGGACCCCACATCTATAAGAGGCGTCAGGTAAGCATAGGTTGGCGGGAATATCTCACTGATGCTACCGTTACTGTTGCGTTCCTCTTTGCATTGTCCCAAGGTGGTTGGGGTGCAGGGAACCGCCAACCGCCAACCCTTAACCGCCAACCGCCAACAGCCTACAGCCGGGTGTCTCCCTGTGCCAGTCATCCCTAGGTAGGTAGCATAGAGGTTAGGAGAGATTAGAAATGCACTGAATGCTGTGCAGACGCGAGGTAAGAAGTACTGAGACCCTTGCCGTGATTGATTGTAGATGTTCATTTTATAAAAGAGTAACTTACATGTTCGTAGAGGGGCGTCACACCACAACACCCCAAACCATCAACAGGGACCCTGCTATAATCAACTCCATATACACGTGTAAACCCGACAACTTAGCTGCTTGGCGGCAGATACCCGAAATCTTGTTCCCATCGCCCCCTTCATGGCTTTTACATGAGAACATGTACTGTAGCTGGATTCGTACCTAGAGTTCTAAAGCAAAATATCAAAGCGGAGCATTCCGGTGGCGATGGCATTCCAGCCGTGTATGGAAGGTTACATCTGTCCCGATACCTTACCTTAGTAGTGACCTTAGAGCATGTTATTAACGAGATCTGCTCTGCTCTGCTCTGCTGTGTTCCCTTCTTTCCGCCACGAATCAGGTCTTGCTTGGCCACGTTGCTTTGCTTGCTCACTGACCTAAAGTGAACCGCCTACCATGACGCTGACCCAATCACGCCGTTCAATGGCGTCCTCTGCCGAGCTGATCCTATCCTAAAAGCCTTTGCGAGAAGTTAAGTGGGGGAACTCACGCAGACACAAACACATATACAGACACATACACGGACGGCCTGCACGACAACATGCGGCGGAGTGGATCTTCTTGACATTTTAACTGTGATTGAGGGAAAAGATTGAACTGCATTTGCCCCAGATATCACCGAAAGTCAATCAGGGATATACGTCTCTCCGTTATTCGTCAGCTCTACCTCCTCATTATGTTTTGATTGCGCCTGTTATTATTCTACGGCTACTTGTCGCCTATGTTCCTTCCGCAATCAGTTCTTGCCCGGTCTACGTTCCCAATGAATTGAATTTAGTGTTCACTCATTTCGTTCGAACGCAGCAATGCTCAACTTCATGACGAACAGGTCTGTACCTACAGAAACGATGGTGATGCACTCCTCATTCATCTACTCTCCAGGACCTTCGCCGCCGCTCAAGGTGTACGATGTCCATCATGTAGCACGCTCGTACCATAGATCCATGGGAGGCTTTTTGCAGGAGGTTCACGAACAATTTGACGTGTCTTTGGATGCGCCTAGCTTGCTAGAGATATCCGAACAATTACAGAACCAGTTCCAGGCCCGGCTCCGGTCACATCCGCATTGTATGCTGCCCTCCTATATCCATACGTTGCCCCAAGGGGGTGAGCGAGGGACTCATGTTGTCCTGGACGTTGGAGGTTCGACGCTGCGCGTTGCACTAGTAAAGCTATGTGGAAGGACCGATGCCGATGACCCAATGCAAATACTGAGAATGGAGACTTCGCACATTGATAGCTCGGTGAAGGCGTTGAAGGGTCTAGCTTTCTTCGATTGGCTCGCAGCCAAGGTGAAGCATGTCTTAATGAAGAGCAGCATCCGTCATGACCACGAAGGTGTTCCTATACCTGTAGGGCTGTCGTGGTCCTTTCCCATTGCGTACGTCAGACTCAAGATTGATTATGCGGTAAATTACCTTTGACTAATATCACGCAGTCAGACCTCAATGCGTACTGGGCGTTTGCTCGGAATGGGTAAAGGCTTCGCATGCTCCAGCAGTATCCTCGGACATGACCTCGGCGAGGTGCTTGAGCAAGCGTGCCGGCGGCGAGTATGTGACCCCGAGACTGGGTAAACATCTGCTCTCTTCCAGCACGGAGAGGAATTCGTTGATATTGATAGCTGGATAGAATCTCAACATCCGAACAGGGGCGATCTTGAATGATTCGTCCGCCACCCTTCTATCATCTGCCTATTTGAATGACTCTACCTCGATCTCTCTCATTTTCGGTACCGGCATGAACGCCGCCGTCCACCTTCCCGTGACAGCCCTAGGCCCCGACAAGTTCACGGCACGGCCAAAGAGTTGGCATGATCAAGCAGAACACGTCCTCGTCAACACGGAGCTGAGCATGTTCGGCAAGAACATTCTGCCAACGACAAAGTGGGACGAGGAGCTGAATTCCAGCCACCGCATCCCGGATTATCAACCATTCGAGTATCTCATCACCGGCGCCCATCTCGGCGAAATCTTACGCCTCATCCTAGTCGAGATGGCCGCAGAGACCGGCTTTCTCGGCGGCCAATTGCCGATATCATTACAGAAACCCTACTCCCTATGTCCTCAGACCATGGCCATCATCGAAGCCGACGACACACCCACACTCGCCAAAGCCTGCGCTTACCTCCAAAACAAGCACTGCTTCCCAACCATTCCTACACTCCAAGACCTGCAATACATCCAAGCCATCTGTCGGTGCGTCTCCCGCCGAGCAGCCATCTACCTCGTCACTGGCATTCACGCGCTGTGGAAACTGCAAATCGGCTCCGAAGGCGTGGATCCTTTGGAAAGTGGCCACGTCAGCGTTGGCTGCAACGGAAGCGTCATCAACAAGTACCCTGGCTTCTTCGAGCGCTGTCAAGAGTACATCAACGTCCTGACGGAAGCGGAGGGTTTGGGACGAGGCAGGGTGACGCTCGAACCGGTATACGAGTCGGCTATCCGCGGCGCCGCGGTCGCTGTTGCATTGGCAGAGAAGGAGGAGACGTCGTGAAGGCTTCTTCGGCTAGGTGGAGTTGCTTGCTCGCATGCTTGCTCGCTTGTCTGGCACAAGTGGCATTGCGGGAGGTCTTGGTCGATTTTTGGGTATGGCTGTTTTGCTTAAAATGGCACTGGGACGGTACCGGATGTCGTCTCTATCATTCACGGCAGTCTGATCCCCATTCCTAGAGCTCTATAACAAGAACTATTATCATCAAACACCAGCGACATCCACCGGCCAACACCACACCATTTCTTTTCACTATTGAAACCCAGCAATGCTTACTTTCCCTCTCCCAGAGCCGGCATGCACCAGTGCCAGCCACTGCCTCTACATCCCCCCCTCTACAAGAGCAAGCAAGTAAGACCATCGCACCCCAGTTGCAACGCAGCGCCACCACGCGTCCTTCCATCCTTAATCTTAAGCTCTTCGCTCGAGACGTCTCTTTGTCCGTCCGAGGTGATCCAGACCGGCTCACTGTAACGTTGTCCTCAAGCTCTTTGCTCAAGCATGCATCCTGCTTCGTGTAATAAAACTCGATTGGGCTGGCTGGCTACGTGCAGGACATGATAATCGGACAGCCTGCGTCTGTCTTGAGAAGGAGAGATACCTTGGAGCGGCCCCATCGTGATCAGGAAAATGACTCAAAGGGTGGTTGTCGATGCAGGTGCTGGTTGCGTTGGTGTTTCGAGACGGCCTGCGTGGGTTGGAACCCTAGGGCGTGCTTAGTCAGCGGGCTTGTCTTGGGGTAAGGGATTTTGTTGAGACGTGTTGTGCTGCCGACGGTGGGGTGGCTAATGGTCGAAGTAGATGCGGAGAGGGGTGATCGTGTTGCATCCTGAGAAGGGCTGTTGGTCTAAGGTACCTGGTTACGGTTGCAAGTTCAAAGTCGATGATATGCTTGCACCCACGACTGGCCTGACCACCTCTTATCATCGGCGATGTACTCGTACATCACGCTGCACCATTGTTGCTCTGCCGTCACGCACTGACCTCATTTTGAAGGAGTTGATTTGCTCCGTGCGCTATCTATGTGGAAAGACCTAGGGCAAGGCACCCAACAATTTCGCTAGCTTCCTCCCTACCCTCCCGGCGTACCTTACGCCAGCGCAAAGTACTTAATGAAAGTGGAGAAGAACACAGATTCCGGGTACAACTGTAGTGTAGAGAGAAGAGATGACATAGCGAGTCGTAGAGAGAACCTAGCCATCCTTCTTCGCCTTCGACCTACAAATAAAAGCGCAAAGAGGAAGAAAATTGAGATCCATATCCCGAAAGTGCTCGAGAAATAACTCCCATCACAATCACTGTCCCCCACCAACACCCACGCTCCCCGCACTCTCACCAACACGAACGGATTCCGATTCGTCAGTTTCGTCGTCTTCTTTGTCAGAAGCGTTCCTCACTGCCTTTCCAGAGTTCAGACCAGCGTTACCGCTCCCCGAGACACCCGCGCCCGTATCCGCAGTGGTGCTCGTGCTACGTCTCCAAGGCTCTGAATTGGAATGTGATTGCGAATTCCGTCTCGCGCTCAGACCCCGCTCCAACTCCCTGATGCGACGTCTTAGAGTTTCATTTTCGCGCTTCACAACTTCGAGTTCGGAGCGGTGGTACGCGGCTTCCTCGTAGCGCGCCGTCGACGGGGAGCGAGGGACGTCCGGGCTCATGGCCGGATGGGCGTGGGTGAGCTGTGCGGATTGCGGGTGCGGGGCGCCGTGCTGGGAGGAGATGGAATGGCGGTTGGAATAGAAGTGGGGGAAGTGGTCGGGGTGTTGGAAGGAGGAGGACAGGGATGGCGATGAGGTGCCGGAGCGGCGGGAGGAGGTCATGGAGTTTTGCCTGCTGAGGCTCCCTCGGGCTCGCTCGGCCGCTGCTTGAGAAGTCGCGGGGGCGTTGGTGTGCTCTCTGGCGGGTGCGATGCCTGATACAGTGCTTCCTGCTACGCCTCCGGTAGTGTTGGCCGTGCTGCCGCTGACGGTGGTGGCGGGAGTGGTGATGCTTCGTGTGCTGAGACTGGACGATGAACGGTGTCGTCGAGAGGGGGTCGGGCGACTGGCGCCGGAGATGAGATGGTTTGCGTGGTGGTCGGTGGAGTCGGCGAGACCAGTCGATGTGGATGATGCGTTAGATACTACTGAAGCGGATTGCTGGCGTAGGAGGGACAGTTCGCGAGTCAATCGGTTGACCTGCCAGTTCCGTGCTTAGCATTCTGTTGCCATTGCTACACCCTGAACAACGAGATGCCTACCACTGCTTCCTGTTCCTTCTCCAGCTGTAGGTGTAGATCCGCAGCGGTCAGAGGTCGAGGATGACGGAGTGGTCCTTCACAGGTTGTCAGTACGTCGGGGACACCTGAAGGTACCAAGCGACGGGCTGACCTGGTCCGATCCCAACGCCAGCGTTATCGGGAGAGGTTGTGCTGCCGATTATATTTGACATTGGTGGAGGGAGCGGAGTTTGGCCGGTCGAGATGGATTGCTGCGGTAGGATAGCTCCTGGTGAAGCAAGAGGGAGGGGTGGTGGACCCATGAGCTGTGAAGCTCGTCGAGACGATGAAGTTGAGGTTGGGCGTGAGGACGATGCGATGTTGACGGGCGCGGCAGGCACCGAGTTCAGGTCAGGGGCCATGCTGTTTGTACTGCGACTCGTGTCTTCATCTCTTGTTGATGGTGTCAAGGTCAGCGGAGCTGAGCTGGACGCTTGTCGTTCTTATCGTATGCAGTATAACTCCAGTCTTTGCGAAGATCAAGGCTTATTATTGTCCATGTTACGATTCGCCGCGATGATGACGGTAGTTCTGTTTATCTAGTCGATGTTAAGAAGTTGGTTGTCAAACTTTCAGCCTCGTTTCGTTACCTTAGTGGTTTCAGAGCCCTACAGAGGTTTCAGGAACATGTGGAGTTTGCTAGGACAAACAGTTTGCTACAGATAAAAGTTTTTCCTTTCATTGATAGAAGGTCTTCTTATAGAATTACATTTTCATAGAGTAGCTAGACACTTATGATTATATATTCATTTCATTAGTTACTTCTTCTATGTTTGACAGATTATGAGCTCAGATATGTATTGATATTCATTTATTCATTAAGTCATTTATTTCTATTCAAAATGATGAAAGAAAAACATCTTATCATTATTGTTATTTTATAAATGCTAGAAAGAGCTCTCTAAGAAGTAAAGTGAATTCAATGTATAATGAGAAGTTATTTACATTAAACTGTTATAAATTCATGAATAAAATGATCAAAAACAATTCTCATAATCATTTTAAAGTTAAATCTTTACAATGAAAATAACTTCATCATCAATTTAAATGTTCTCATTATACAAAATAACTATGATGTCATACAACCTTACATTTTCAAAAGTTACAAAACTTAAGAAGTTGATGAATTACTCATTATAAAGAATGTTGATTAAATACAGTCTGATGAGTGCTGAATTATGAGATTTAATAGTAAAAAGTGATGTTGAACTCTCATTAAAGTTAGATGTTTCAAGTTAGTCAGTAATGACTGAAGAATTTATATTTAAAATAATAACAATTACATTAACAGTCTTAATAGATGTTACTTGAGCTGACTAAATTACATAAAACAATAAGATTACAGTTATTATTGTTTTTACTGTTAGCTTGAAGATCACTGTCATTATAGACAACATAAAAATAGCAAAAGAGATGCAAAATCATCTTATATATCTTTATCTATCTTATAAATTTAATCTTAAATATATTCTATTCAACAATCTATATGTCTGTCAACTCAATCAATACTTCTCTGTCAATGCTTATACTTTAAAGTATAAGACACTTTTATAAGAAATTGTAATCTTTAATCTTATTATTGATGAAATTCTGAAGATCTTTACTTTTCTATTAAATCTAGAATTCTTCTATTCTCAATGAGTAACAATGAAATGCTTCAGAGTCTATAATATGATCTTATTTCTCAATGATTTGATTGCTGAACTAATTGATGAAGAGTGTCTTAAAGAAAAGAATGAGAAGCTTGTTTTAATGAGTAAAAAGAGAAATCATAAAGATAAGAAGAAAAAGAATAAGAAAAGAAATGTTAATAAGAATAAGAATAAAAATAAGATATATATTTACTGTAAGAAAGCAGTTCACTCTAAGAATAATTACTGAAAGTTACATTCAAAAAAGATGTTTAAAGAGATAAAGAAGAAGTAAGAGACTAAAAAGAAGAAAGAGAAAGAAAAAAAGAAATTTTTAAGTTTTAAAGATAAGTAATATAATGAGAACACAGTGATCTTGACTGTAATAGAGAACTATAGTCTTATAGTTAATAAGATGTCATAAATAGCTGACTTTAATGCAACATAATATATGTGTTGTGATCTCTCTGCATTTAGCTCAATCAAAACATTCAATAATGAATTCTCTATAAGAAAAGTGTCTGAAGTGATGCACACTTAAGAAATAAAAATGATCAACTTATACCTAAAGAATAGTGATGAAAAGATTTAAAATATCATTTTAATGAACATTTATCTTATATCTAATATAGAGCTTAATCTCTTCTTAATTGAAATGATTAAAAAGAAAGAAATATCAGTTAAAATTAAGAATGAATTTGTTATTATTAGGTAATGTTAAGAGATAAAAAGCTGTCTTGCTAAGTAAGCAAGAAGTCTCAGCTATATAGTTGTCTAACTATTACATCATAATGGTAGGTAGACAGAAGCAATTTCTCATAATGGTGAATAAAGTAAGATTGAATGCTTAAATGAAAAGAAATGATGAAAGGTTATAATGACAAATTAGTGTGAGAGAAAGAAATGAGACATCAATGTTATAACAAGTTGCTGATTACAAAAAATATATCAGTTTCTGATGTTACTTCACTCATTTTAACATTACTTCATTTATTCATTCTTATTCTTGCACTTCATCAAGAAACTCTCATTCTTCATATTCAGCATTATTTATCTATTTTCTGCTGTCTCAATCATGTCTGCATCTGCCATTCTGTCATTCTTTCTTAAATATTCAATAATGAGACTTAATATATCAATTATCTTCACAAAAATGCTCTGAGTTTTCACTGCATAATCTTTAATAATGCTCAGTTTTTCTTTTAAAACAATAATGCAATTCTTTACTTCAGCAATATAGCTTTATACTTCAGTCACTGTCTTTATTTATTCATTCAAATATACATCTAGTTAAGTAAAGCTATCAAGTAATTTTTCTATTATTGCTTATAAAAGAAATATGTTGATGATAAGAATTGCAGCAAGTAGAGATTGTAATTTAATTGATATTGCAGCTAATCTTAAAATAAGTAGATTCATCAGCTATTATTTATCTATTAAGAAAACATTAAGTTCTGTTTTATCTGTCTTTTGTTTAGATGTGTAAAATATAGTAAATAATGTAGAGACATTGAAGCTGATTGTTATTTATGATGATGTAATCATTTCAGTAGATACAGTGATAATATTAAATGCAATTAAGTCTTGAAGTGTTGGCTTTGACAACAGTGTTGATTGAGTAAAGAAGTTTAAGATTAGCTTTGTTATTAGATTTGAAGTAAGTAATGATGTCATTATGTTTGCTAGATTTAGTGTAGATGACAACATCATGATGATGAATAAAGTCAGAGTTAATTTTAGTGATGATGTTGTTCTGATAGATAAAGTCATATTAATGTTTTAATGCAATAAGCTAACTTGATTTAACAGTTCAACTTTTGTAACTTTTATAGTAAATGTTCTTGCTTTGCTGTCTTTGACGGTTTTCTTTGATTTAGAGGCTAATTATGAATTAAGATGTATGATCTTGTTATTAAATTGAAGTAATTTATCATCTTTAATTTAATGTGTATTGTAATACATCTTTATATCTGCTTCTCTTTTCTCTTCTTCACATAACTGATAATAGCTCTTAAAAATGACATAGCAGTTCTTATCAATGTTATTTATCATAACAATCTCATTATTATAATTAGTTCTTAAGACTCTGATATCTCTCTGCTGATTGAAGTCTGCAGATCACACTATATCTCTCTTGTTTTTCTGTATCTTTCATATAATCATATAAACATTGTAATCATCAAGTCTTACTTTATCTAATAATGATTCATCTAAGTAATTTAACATTTCAGTGTAGAGCTTTCATTTCTTTCATACTGTCTGAAAAATGTTGCTTACTTTAGCTGTATCAATCTTTTTGCCTGATTCATCATCATATTATAGTTTGTAATTCACTGACTTTGAGTTTTTCTTTTAATTAATTATTTTGATGTCTTGTGATATAAAGAGTGAATGAGTGCTGTATGTGTCTTGTAGAAATGATTGAAGTGCTGAAATTGCATAAAAGATGTAAAGAGTAGTAGTTGATAAAAGTTCTAATGAATAATGATGTTATTTATTTCTAAATGTTTATTTACTTTTCTAATATCTGTCATTTAAATTTAAATTGTGTATATGGAATTTACTGCTTGAATAAGAAATGCTATTATATAGTTATGCATCAGACATTTATCTCAATTCATACAGCTACATTAGCTCTTTAACATTTCTCAAATCTTTAATATTGATTTAGCTATCAAATTCTGAGCTATACTCTAGTTAACAGACTAGATATTTAATAGTTATGTCTCTGTCTCTTTAATATGTTCTTTTAAACAGCAGTTTTTTGACTTCTCACTTCTTTTCATTATTCACTATAATTTCTTCTGACTCTTCTGATCTTGACCACCAATATGAGTCATTGATATAAGCTGATTTCAGATGTGCTATTAATATAACATCATGAATGCATCAACTCAGTAATAATTTCAGCTAATATATCAGTTTTTCAACACAATTCAGAACTTTCAGCAAGCTCATAAACTGCTGTCTCAGCTTTTTATTTTTTTCTTTTAGACTGAGTAGCATATAGTTCTTGTGTAAATGTAGATTTATCAAATCTTTCATCTTGAAGTAAAGAGATTTATGTTTTCAATTGTAGTAATACTTCATTGTCATAATGATGTATGCTATTGCATCTTTAACATCAATATGCATTAACTAATACTGATTCATCATTATAAAAGTAACTAACTTTCTTTTCATCTATTCTTCATTATGATTAAAGTCTATTCACTTTGTGTTAGACTCTTCTACTTAAAGTAAGTTCATAACTTTATACATTTACATATCAAAAATGATTTAATTGAGACTGAGCCTGATTGAACTGTACTTAATTAAGTTGTTTAAAGTGACTTGTAGATGTATCAGTATAAATGATTAGAGATCTGACTCTTTTAAAATTATTAATCAGTATTGAAATGCAATTTTAACTGTTTAATTGATTGCTTCTGAGCTACTGTTCATTTATAAATGATAAACACTTAAGTAAAGCAAGTCTATCTTAAGTTGCTTGAATACTTCTTTTTATAGACTCATCAGAAATTTGCAGTCTCAATCTGATATGATTGCTTTAGATAAATCTCAGTTTAGCAGTGCTAAATAGTTTAGTAGTGTGATTGCTTAATCTTTTATCATTATGATGTTTCAGTTAAGTATAAATGTAATAGCTTTGCTGAATTTGTCAGTAACTGACATGATTGTGTTATACTTATCTGACTTTAATAATGGTAAGATCAGAATAAAGTTGATTGTTAATGTATGAAAAGAATGAGAAGATGTAATTATTAACTGTAAGACATCATAAGACTTGTAATGTAATGTTTAACTGAGCTGACATTGTGAGCAATGTTGTATGTACTTATAAAGATTCTTTGATAAATTATAGAAATAAAGTGAATCAATTAATCTCTTATGAATTTGTACATATTCTGAGTAATCAATGTCATCATAAACTATCTTAAACATTCTGTCATAAAGACTCTTTAATATACATAGATAAGGCTCTTTCTCAAGATCTTTATAGAAGATAAAATCATTTCTTATTTCATATAAGAGTCTCATAGTGTCAGATCTCAGAGCATTGTTTCTTTCTAATATCTGTAAAATGTATTTTCATTTTGATTCTTTAACATATTCATGCTTAATATTCTGTCATAATTGATCTGAGACTTTCATCAAGATCTTTATGTAAATAACTGTTCTCAAGTCAGTCTGCAAGACTTTCAATATAAAGTTATCTGTTTCTAATTAATTCTTCTGATTGACTAAATGCTTGCAGATATCATTATTGCTAAACAATTAAGACAGAGCATCTAATATTATATTTGATTTTTCAGACTTATAGTGAATGTTTAGATGAAAGTACTGAAGATATTTAGATGTTTAAATAAGATGTAAGTTAAGCTTCTTCATTATGATGATATTTAGACTGAACTGACAGCTAATTCTTACTGAGATTACATAATCAATGTAGATAATCACATTTTTTACTGTCACTTCTATTATGTATCTGATCTTCTTAACTATTCAGATCAATTCTGTCACTTTAAGTTCAGTTAATCAATATCACATTTTAACATCTTGAAGCAGTCTGCTTAGAAATAGAACAGACTTCATGAACTTTTGTTTTGAAGTATTGTCTTCAGTGAACTCTTTTGTGTAATATATATGTGCTTCAAAGCTGAATTCTTTGAACACATTTAGATCAATGTAGAGTTGCTGTTTTAATAAGAAATGCATTAGAATGATTAATCAAGAGAATAGAGACTGAAGATGATGAAAGATATTTAGCTTCTTTAAGATTGACTTATTCAGTCTGATAATAATGATTATTCACTTTTTAGCATTTTCTTTTGTCTCTTTTGCTTGAAGATCTTGATTTAAGAAGATTTTTTGCTGCTGAAATAACTTGATGATAGCTGTGTAATGTGAGATATATTGTTGCAGATAGTCAATTAAATCAAGATACTTTTCTAATTGACTTAGACTTAAAGAGAATTTAATTCTAAATATTGTAATTAATTTGTCTTCTGAAGTCACAAGACTCAAAGCATTTACTTGTTGACTCAACAGCTAAATGAATGAATATGTTAGATAGAACTTCTTTAATAAAAAATAGATTTTCATTTTGTCTAATATGCTAAATATGTTGTAAAGGTTATTCAAGTGCTCTTTTAACATATTGAAGAAAATGACAATATTATTAACATAAGTTCTAATGTATAATCTCTGTTGTTGTAGAATTCTATCAATCATTTATTGAACATATGTTGATGAGTTTTAATACTTTATAACTACAATCTTAAAGATTTTCTGATCTCAATGTAAGATGACAGTCAGACAGTGCTGATATGTCTATTTTATTCTTTACTGATAGAAGAAGAAGCTGCAGTCAACTGTAAAGATATATTTAACTTCTTAAACTGCAGTTAAAATGTCAGTCTGATTAGATACTGAATAGATATTTAACATGATAATTTTGTTAAGTGCTCAGATATTGACTACTACTCTATCTTTTTAAGTCTCATTCAGTAGGTTTTTTCATATCATGAAACAGAGATAAATAAAAGAAATAAAGCTTGTAGTTCACTTTAAGTGACTTTGTGTCTGTAATTTGTTAAACATCATATCAATTACTTCACAGTTCTTTTACTTAACTAAGTATACACATACTTGTTCTGACTTGTACTGAGTCTTTTAATCATTAATGAGTGAAATATTCATTCATTCTTTCTCTAAGATCTTTATCAAGTTGTCTCAGTCTGTTTAAAGATGAGAATATGAGTATATAACTGTTGTGATTTGAGTTGCTACAGCATTAGACTCATAAATCATTACTTTATGCATAATCTTTTTCTCAGAGCTAATCATCATTCTCAGATAAAATGCTGTTGCTGTAATCAACAAGCTTTAAAAACATGTTTTAATTTAATTTGCTCATTTTTTAATTGTGAAGGCTGCAAGTTCTGAATTCTGCAAATTGACTAAATAATATCTGTCAGCTTCATATTTCACAACATAATCAAGACAGATTTTTCATGAAATGACAAGAGACACATTTAAGTCATTTTGCACTTGTATTGTCAATAAAGTATAATCAACAATGTAAGCATATATTGCTGTGTTCTCTGTGTGACAATCTAATTTAAACAGAAGATCACAATTTTAAGATAGAGCAGTCTTAACTATTAGTACATTTGTGTAACTTCTGAGCTGTATAATCATATTTTTGTAAGTCATTATAGTCTTTTGCACTGAGTCAATTAACTGTGTAATGACTGTTAATAATAGTTCAATGTTGTCACAACTACTCACAATTGCTTTTCTGCTTAAAAGCATAATAGAAATATTCTCTAAAATGAGAATGTTGATGTCTATAAGTATCTTAATCTTCAGATTATTGACAATATACATCTCTTTAATGATTACTGCTAGTCAATTGTTATTGTTAGACAGATAGATGATCAGAATGATGTATTTATCATAATGATGAGTTTCAGTTCTTAATTCTCAAATCATAATGAGTGATAAGATTCATTTAATTAAGATATCTAAAATCTGTTTCTTTAAAAAGCTTCTGTCAATTAGACTCATAATGCAGCCTATATTAAGACAGATTAACTCTTCTTTTGCTGTGAGTGTCAGTTTTGTTAAGACAGTAATGTATCTTCAGTCTTGAAAATCATAATTGATAGATATATAAGAAGATGAGCTAACTATAGATCTAATCAGTGTAGATTCTGACAGTTTAATGAGTTTTGACTTCTAAATTGTCTTATTAAGCTTCTGTTTAATCAATTTTCTGTTGTTGCATTCATCATACACATGCTTGTGCAATTTATTGTTAAACAGAAAGATTTTATGACAGCTATAACAGTCATTTTGTGTTTCAGTTATGTAATTTATGTTTACAGCTTCTTTTTCATTCTTTTTGTTCTTCAATTCTTGCTCTTAATTCAGCTCATAGATCTCTTCTTCTTTCTAAATATTGAGCATATTGACTTTCTGATATGTATCATTGTAATAGACATTCTCAAATTCTTAATAGTCAGTCTGATCATCAACAGAAGATTTGTTCTCAGAGAGATTTACTTTTTAAGTGAAGTATGCTTAGTCACTTTATTCATCATAATTGTCTCATCATGAGAACTTATTGTCTCTGTTTAAACAGTTAAACAGTTTTTTAATCTGATTTCTAAATCTTTAATTCAATGTATTTATCTCAGATGACAGTCTTTTATTTTTAAAGATAATTTAAAGAGATATCTTGAAGCTCAATTAAGTGTTTAACAGAGTATCTTGCAAACAGAGTTAAAACTGTTGTGACTAATTATTAGACTGTCATTGTGATCTGAATGAATATGAGAAATTGTCATATCTTAACAATGAATATAATGAGTAAGAGAAAGATTGACAGTCATAGTTATCTTAATCATAATTGTTGCAATCATACTGATCTTGCTGATTTCATTGAATGAATCTATCAGATTAAGAATTGTACAAATAGCTATCATATCAATTCATCTATTTGACTAAAAGAGTATTAATGAAATCTTCAATAGATATTTCATTCTTAAATTCATTAATGTCTCATCAGAGAGACATATCAATATGTATTTATATCTAAATTATTAGATTGAATTCTGATTCATCTTAATCACAGCTTTTAACAACAATCATAAGAGTAATAATGTATTCTATTGAGCTACAACAATTTTTAATGTCTTCAATAATGTATCTGATCAAGTTAAACTTATTTCAAGCCTCATTGAGCAATACTTTAAAGCATTTCTTTAGTGTCTTACATCATTCTTTAACATCATTAGAATGAGCTATTAATTCAAGATGAATGATCTCTGATAGCTAACTATTTCATTACAGTTCTGCTTCTTTGCATAGATTAATGTTAAGATTTTGACATATTTGCTTAACATTTTGAGTAATAGTCATCACTCTGACTTAATTAGTGAAGATATAGACATTTTAATAATAATTCTTGTTATTCTTATTAACAATATTGCTGTCTTCTCACTTCTTAAGCAAGTTTGAATAAAATAAGTTAATATTGACTGACTTTTAAGTCAAGTTATCTTCACAAAAGTTATCATTGTCATTAACATCATCTCTGTGAGAATTAGAAGAGCCAAATGAACTGAGTAACTCAGGTATATCTCACTGTGAGACATCTTATTCTTATAATTGAGCAATTGACACAGCAATGATCTGCAGAATCTGTGTTTAAACAACAAGATTTATATTAGCTGAGAAAGATGTATTATCATTATTATTTTATGAATTAACATTCTGATCATTGTTCATCATGCTTTGTGATGAATTTCAGAGAATATTTTCAGTAATGCTGAAGCTAGACTTGAACTCAGCAACTTGAGATGCTTATGATGTGATAGAATGCTCTAAGATATTTAGATCAATTTTTAATGAAGTGATGATGAAATATTGTAGTCTTTGTCTGACTATAAAGAGATTTAATAAGTCTGAATTAAACATACTGTCAATCTCTGACTGCTGACTGACTATTCACTGAAGAAAGAATGAATCTATATATAATATCACTGCATTCTAGCTAAAGGTTTGTAGTACTGAATTGAATAGAGTTTAGTTATGTGCTTAAGCAAAAAAGAATATGTCAGAAGATGCTAAGAAAGCAGCTTAAATTTCTTGAATACTTAACTGTTTGTATAGAGTTGTAACTCTGTGAATAAGAGTGACAATGTTGTTAGATATGAATGAGATAAAGTTAAGATTTATTGATTTATACTTTCTAAGCTGATAAGCTAGAATTACTGTATGATTAGATAGTCTTAATAAATTAGATAAAGAGAATTTGTCAGAGATCTTTGTTAGCTTGATGAGTTGAGAAACATTTTGACTATAAGATGAAGTTATGAAGCAAAAGAACAGTGTAATGTGATAGTAAGATGATGAGATTTCTTAACAATTTAATCTATTGATCTTGTCATTATTTAATGCAGTGTAGAAGTCAAGCTGTAGAACTGACAGTCTAGCAAGCTAGAATCTTAATAAATAATTAATAATTGTTCTGATGAAACACTGTTGATGCTATCAAATTGTTATCATCAGATAATGTTAAGAAATAAAAAGCTGTCTTGCTAAGTAAGCAAGAAGTCTCAGCTATATAGTTGTCTGACTATTACATCATAATGGTAGGCAGACAGAAGCAATTTCTCATAATGATGAATAAAGCAAGATTGAACACCTAAATGAAAAGAAATGGTGAAAGGCCATAATGGTGAATTAGTGTGAGGGAAAGAAATGAGGCGCCAGCATCATAACAGAATTATTATATTTAAAGAATAAAGTAGAGAATATACTTAATTATATAGTATATAAAGATAAGTTATATTATCTTTAAATCTTAATGATGAGAAAATCTGTGAACAAGAATAAGATTATGTTAATCATTAAAGATAACAAGATCTTAAGAACTACTTAACACTGATGTCTTGATTATATAGAGAATTTAAGTCTTAATAATGTGTTAAAGAATCTCAGAATAGTGAGACTCAACTTATGAGAATTTATGAAAACATTATTATACTTATGTGATGTCTATATGAGAACAAATCAAAAGAAGAAGATCTTAAGAAAACTGTAAAATTAAGTTACAAAGATGACTGAACTAATCTACATTGATGTTGTTGATTTTGTCACATCAAAAGTATATGATGAGTTCTTATAATATATAGTCTTTACAGATGATCTTATCTGCTGACAATACATTTATAATATGAAAATAAAAGATCAGATAAAAGACAAAATTGAATAATTTCTTAATATGCTTTTTATTTAGATGAATTTACAAATTGTATAAGTACAACTTAATAATGAAAAGAAATTTAAGAATGAGCTCATCATTAAATGATTATAAAGTCTCAAAATTATCTATGAAACAACAGTTTCTTATGAATCAGAGCAGAATGAAGTGACAGAAAAAAGTAATGAACTTTTGACAGCAAAAGTTAAAGTTATAATTCTGAATAGTGAAGTCTCTGAAACTTTATGATCAGAGACTGTCAAAACAGCATATTATCTTCTTAATTAATTCTCAATGTTAACTCTTAAAAACAACAAGATCTCAATTCAGCTATTATTTAAATCTTTTAATAAGAATAAATCAGCAAACCTCATCAATCTCAAATATTTTCAGTGTTTTAAATGCACAGCATATGTGTATATTTCAAAGAAGATCTGAATAATAGAGACTAAATTTGAACTTTAAAGCAATAAGAAAATTCTTGTTAAATATAAAGAAAGAAATCAATATAAAGTATAACTTTCTAAAAAGAAAAAGATAGACTAAGTAATCAGAGCAAGAAATGTACAGTTTAATGAAGATTCATCAATCTATAATGTTAAAGTTGCAGTCTCAATTTCTAAAGTCACTCAATCTCACACTGTTAATGCAGAACAAGAAAATGTACAGTTATTTTTTTTATTTTATTTTTTAATTTTCATCATTATCATTATCTTCAAAGTATATGTCATCATACTCTTTCATATTGATATTGTTAAATCAGTTAGAAGAAATGAAGAAAGAAAAAGAAGATGTTATAAATATTTTCTTTACAATTAATAACTCAGTATTAGCTGAGTCTTAATGTTCTGAAAGAGAAAGATGATTCTTTATAAAGTTAAAATTTAAAGTAATCATGATCTATCTGATCATGTTTAATGTAATTGTTGATGTCATAAAAAAGAAAGAAGACTTTAAGAATGAATCTTAAATGTTTAAATAAATAATTACAAGTTATGAATTAAAAGACTGAAAGAAAGCAATGAATAGTGAGTATAACTTGTTAATGACTAACTTTACATGAACTTTAAAGACATTATTATCTAATTGATGAGCTTTAAGAGATAAATGAATCTATCATTACAAAAGAGAACCTGATGACTCAATTTTATGACATAAGACTTGATGAATAATCAAAGAATTTAAACAATAATTTAAAATTAACTACAAAGAGATCTTTGCAATGATTGTTAAATCAATGATTTATAAAGTTATCTTCATCATAGCTGTGTTTTATAACTATAAATTGAAACAAATAAATGTCAAAATGACTTTCTTACACAATAATTTGAAAGAAGAAGTCTATGTGATTTAACTCAATGAATATGAGAAAGAAAGAGACAAGATATATAAATTAAAGAAAGTTCTATATAAGTTAAAATAGTTATCTTATCTGTAATATAAGATAATATACTGCTTTCTTGTCAGTCTCAAATACACATGAATTCACACAGACAATAGTATGTTTAAAAAGAAAATCTTAATTGTTGCTGTTTATGTTAATGATATTCTTTTATGTGAACTTAATAAGAACAAAATTCTAGATCTTAAGATTAAATTAAGTAATCATTTCAAAATAACTGACTATAAAGTCTGTAAGCATTACTTAGAAATGCTAATTACACAAAATAGAACTTTACAAACTCTTATTCTGTCATAAAAGATTTATTTTACAGAAGTACTCAAAGATTTCAGTCTACAGAATATTAAGACAGTCACAACTTTAATGAAACTCAAAGTCTATCTTATAAAGATTATCAGAATAGCTAAATCAGAGTTAATAACTCAATATTAAAAGATCATAGAATCTTTTATGTACATTATGATACAAATTCAACTCAACATCACATATACAGTGTCAACTTTTAGTCAGTTTGCACATAACTTTAATGATATACATTAAAAGACTTTAAAATAAGTATTTTAATATATGTGAAAGATTCTAAACATCATTTTTAAGTATAAATTAAGTAATTAACTTAAATTGCTAAAGTATTCAGATTCAGACTGAGAGAAAGATCTTGAATTAAGAAGATTTACATTAAAGTATATATTTAAAATGATTAATAAATCAGCATTTTGAAGTTTAAAAAGATAAAGAACAGTTATTTTATTCTTTTATGAAGTGAAATACATGATCTTAACAGAGACTACAAAGAAAGCAGTTTAAATGAAGAGATTACTTAAAGAGCTAAAATTAAAGAAATTTAAGACAATTATGATTTAAATGAACAATCAGAAAGCTATTGCTTTGATTAAGAACTCTGAGTTTTACATTAAAATGAAATACATTGATATATATCATCACTTCATAAGAGAAGTTAAATTCTGCAGACTTATTTATCTTAATTATATTTTTATAAGCAATATAGTCATCAACAGACTTATAAAGTCACTTTTAACACTGAAATTTACTTATTTTATTAATTTTATTAGTTTAATCAATCACTAACAAAGACTCTGTGATCTAGTGATAGAACAATTGAGATTTCAATATCTCAAAGATACTTATTTAAATTGAGTTAAAGATGTTTTAATATTGTTTTATTGACTTCTAGAGTTGATGAGATGCTATGAAATTTTGTTTTTTACCTTATCTTACTGTCATCAAAACAGACTGAGAGAGTATATCAAATTTTCAGTCTCATTTTGTTATCTTAGTGATTTTGAAGCTCTACAGAGGTTTCAGGAACATGTGAAGTTTGCTAGAACAAACAGTTTGTTACAGATAAAAGTTTTTTCTTTTGCTGATAAAAGGTCTTCTTATAGGGTCACATTTCCATAGAGTAGCTAGACACTTATGATTACATGTTCATTTCACTAGCCACTCCTTCTATGTTTGACATTGGTTACTACTCTGTAGTAAGGTAAGATGGTAAGCCAATCATTGAGAGGTGCGGTTAATCTAAGCTTAGATAGCTTGGCAAAATGAGGCTGTAGATTTCATTCACAAATAACGGAGGATAGCGGAATGACCAGATGTGCTGCTAGAATAGTCTCTCAGCGAAAGCTCTATCATTTTCCGTGGATCTCTGTTGGCTAGTGGGTAAGAGTTTCCATGGCTTGCGCATCATCTAGCTCTCGACGCTGTCATTGTTGTTCTGTTTATGATGCTGCTCGCTGAGCACCTCACCTGTGCTGAGCATTGCTTCAAATATCATGCAAGCCACTACTAGACACATCATGCGACTCTCAGATGGGTCAGGAAATTTCTGTCAGATTCAAGCTTACTATAATAACATCTTCGACCCCAGTGCTTTACAGTGGGAACCAAGAGCATCATCACAATCAAATGGCGACACCCTCGTTCCTAGGCTTACCTACCGAACTCCGCATTCTCATCTACAGGTCCATCTTCCTCGGTAGGGAAGTAGTCTTGACCGGTGCGCAGGTGATACTGCGACACAACAAATGCCAGATCCTACAGGTGTCCAAGAAGATCGGCCAGGAAGCAGAACCTATACTTCATCGGATGACTCTGTACATCTTCACAAGCCCGGACGCCCTCACCAAGATGGCTCATCGACTACCGCTCGCCTTCTTCTATTATCTCTCTCACGTCAAGCTTGATATATGGCTTCCTTCCCATGGGCATATCGACTACAGAGGCTTCTGCCACCTCACGCTAAGTCAATGGGGCACTGTGCTCCGTCTCCTCTATCTCAGGCGTGGTCGAACACTGAAGGAGCTCATCGTCGTGATGAGTGGCCCGACCTACCCACCCGATGACTTCCTTCCATTCCAGCCTGGATATATCGATCCTTGGAGGTTTGAATACAGTGGTATCAGAGATGCAATCATAAAGTCGATTAGGGCTGAGCACGTTGTGATTACAAACGATACCAGAAGAATGGACTCGTCACTCATGGGGGGAGGTCATCCTTTCTTTGCTGCCAGAGTTTGGCATGCCTGAAAGACACGGCATGCTTCATATTGGTCATCTATACCAAATACCTCTGTATGTACAGATGCCGGCAGGCCAATAATGAGCACGATCTAGAGAGAGGTCTGATCTCATCAAGACTGCACTACAACTCTGTCCTTATCGTGATAGTCATAGAAACCAATCTATGTACTGTAACTCAATGTGACGTCTCGGAGAATAAGCTCCAGAACTTGATGATACCTTAGCTACATTAGGTTTTGTATCTTTCAGGAGTGTTGTGCTGAGCCCTTTGTGGCTGCCTAATGAGGCTGACGAAGAAGCAGAACAACGCTGATCAATGGACTGCGCGACCTTTCTTCCACCCTCATGATAGGTGCGGTAGTAGACACAGTCACAGCCACTCTTCTGTGAAACAGCGTTGCCTAATTCAATGAGCAAGCATGTGGACTACACATACAGCCTGCTTGCTCCGTGTACAAACGTACTGTCTTGAACTTCTCAATTTGCCCGAATTCATAGACTCCGAGCGCACTCTGCTTCTTTCAGGAAGAGTTGCACGAAATAACGACGACACGACCGAACCAACATGAATGGTTCGGAGCAACCTACTGCTGGGAAGAGCGTTCCCGGGAGGCGACGAGGTGTTTGCCCGTTTCAAAGAGCACAACAACAAGAACAGGGTCGCCACCGGCTTGACTATTTTACAAGGCCTTCGACAAGTCCATCCAGACTTCTATGTCACCTTCGTCGCAGCAATCACATGCGATCTTCTCAAATTTGCCGCGGCAGGCAATGCTACTGCGAAGCTCGACACGGAGGGCGAAGGGTTCTTTGCCCAGCGAATGTTCCATGCGGGCTCCCGTCGCTCAGACGGAACTCGAGCGACACTGAGTGATCATGTCGCTTTCGGCAAGTATGCCTATGATTGGAACGACCGTTCGTTTCTCGTTTATCTGGCAGAGTGGACCGCTGCCAATGGTGGGTTAGTTCGTACTTTTTACGTGCTTGCTCCACGGATCGGCACAGAGGCCTCCAGCGGCCGTTCGTCGGCGGCGGACGAGCTTATCTTGACTGCCTCCATGTGGTGTACTGAAGTACACGAGGAGATATATGTCTTCGACTCGGGAATGTGGATGAAGAATAAAGAGCTGTGGAAAAGTGTGCAGAAGGCGACTTGGGATGAAGTCATCTTGGATAAAGCCATGAAGAAAACGTTGATTGACGACATCGAGGGGTTTTTCGATCGCAGGGACGTTTACAGGCAGTTCTCTGTGCCATGGAAGGTGATTCGCATCCCAACCATGTGACTTCGAGTTACCACACTGACATCTCTCAACGGGGGATAATCTTCCACGGTGTCCCAGGCAATGGGAAAACGATATCTATCAAAGCTCTAATTCACACCCTGTCGGCACGTTCAGAGCCAGTCCCGTCGCTTTACGTCAAGTCATTCAATGCTTGCCAAGGCTTACAGTACTCTATCCGTGCGATCTTCGCACACGCCAGGAGCATGGCACCATGCCTCCTCATATTCGAAGATATCGATAGCCTGGTGACGGATGAGGTGCGGAGTTATTTCCTGAACGAAGTAGACGGCCTCGAATCGAACGAAGGAATCATGATGATCGGGAGTACCAATCACTTGGAGAAGCTGGATCCAGCTATCTCCAAACGTCCGAGTCGCTTCGATCGAAAGTACCATTTCAAGCTTCCGGCTGAGACCGAAAGAGCCGCGTACTGCGAGTATTGGCGGGGCCAATTAGCCAAAACCCCTTCCATTGACTTCCCTCCGAGCCTTTCACCTGCCGTCGCCAAGATCACCGACGGCTTTAGCTTTGCGTATCTGAAAGAATTGTTTATCACGGCTTTGCTTGTTATCGTTGGCGGTAGCCATGAAAGCAACAAGCAAGAAACCCTGTCTAACGGCAAAGACAAAAGGCCCGAACTCGAGAACGGGGGAACCGGAGTGGCAAATGGTGTTGACGGCAGTGAAAGTAACGTCAACGCCATCGACAAGGAGATCGAATCGAATTTGTTGATGAAGATTATCAACGACCATGTGCAGACACTGAAGCTTGAGATGGACAACACGGTGCAGAACCAAGAGAAAGTCCCAGGGGGCGGTGACCCCATGGGTTCCCGACACTTTACGAGGGTGTCGCGGACGGTTGCTTACTAGTCACGGCACGGTAGCGATGAGGTCCTGGCAGAGTACTTTCTCAAATATCTAGGGCAGTCTCAGTACCTCTACTATTTGATGCTTTCATAATAAAAAGCTAGTGCATCCAATATCTCCTGGCGAGGGGTTCATACTATCAGGGAACAGAAATACATGATCACTTGGAAAAGGTGGTTTACTGATGGCCAGGTTGACAACGATAACTCTATATCTAGCTGGGGAGTGCTTTCTAACAAGCTACGAGAAGGTTGATCCCTGAGCGGCCCACATCAACAACCTGACGATACCACTCACCTTGATCCTGTATACACTATTGCGAAGATCTCTGGGAAGCTTCCCTGTCCCTGGCGTTTGAGTGTTATTGCTACATCTTATGAGAGGTGTTGAAGATAAGAGGTTGTACGATTATCTGATGGTGATCAAGCTGCATGTCACAAGATCCCATCTTTGACTGAGGTATAATCGTATAAATATCTTCTACTATGTAACCTTTGACCGACGACAGCGAATAGATCTGGGAGTGGTATAATCGCTGATTGTTTGCAGTAAACTATCGAACTTACTCTCTCCTACATCTTTCGTCTTCTTCGTGGGATCGATTTGGACTTTGGACAGCCTTTATCTTGTTTTTTTTTGTCTCCGTTTTGTCAAGTATCTGAATCAGCCTGAGAAAACAATTGAATTACAACACATATTGCTAATATCGAAAGGGATTCTCAGATCCCAGCACGGATGAAGAGGAGTTCATACCCAGTACGTTCCACCTGGTTGATAACGAGGAGCCTTGTGAGCAAAGCACGCTACCAGGCACTCAGCAGGGCAGTGCCCTAAGACCATGGCCACCAAACGATCCTGATGAGCCTCTGAACTGGTCCCCTAGGCTGAGTCTACCGTTGACCACGTGTATTTGGTGCAAGTCTGTCGAGGAAGAGTGTGGTGTGCTGTATATGTGCGTGGTATACTAATACGTGCATTGTAGATACACTTGATGCTTGGGGTCGCATCTACTGTGATACTTGGTGCTGGCACCTATAAGTAGAGATACAGGTCTTACGTTGGTGAGTTGAAAGTCGGTAGCAGATGCATGGTATGTTTGTCCGGTCCGAAGACCTTGAAGCGTGGCTCTGAGCGCCTCAACGTCGTTCTTATTCTTCAGATGGGAATGCTTGATATGGCAGCCTTTGGCATTGCAATGTGGCAAGCGTCCTGTTTATGTGTTCTCGATGTTGTAACGTCTGGTCACTCGAGTATGTTCAAATCGTGGAACATAACTCTCCGAGGCTGTTCAGATATGGGCTCCATATATGACGACGAATGATCAACGGATTGTGAGTAAGATCTTGCCAAGTTTTCGGAGCGCCGAGCGAAGCTCTCTGTCGATACGGCTGGACGCCGTGGGTGACGGAAATGGGCTGCAGAATGCGTTCAAAGTTGCTGCACCTGCCGATTCCGCGCAAGTGTTGACATTCTTGGTGTATCTGAAGTGGGGGGAGGGAATGAGGCGGTGGAGCGTAGGCAGATATCGGTAGTATATCAACAAAGGTATGGGTCAGGCCCGCCTGACCTACTGAGCGCTTTACGAATGGGTACGTTGTTTAGCTGTTGTGATACGCGTTTCACATCCATAGGATCTCTCTGTGCTAATTGTTTGAAATTTCCCAATTATCGGGCTTAATGCAACATTGGTCAAAACCAGATCCACCACCACTAGCTCAACGGAAATCAGATTGTGTCCTGTGCCCGCATGCTCTTACAATCTCGCGCTGACGTTGTCGTAGCCCTCTTTGCCTTTGATGACTCCGTAAGCACCACCTTGCCTGCCAAACATTTTTCGCAAGTCATCAGCAATGGCGTCTGGCCTCTCCCAGGCAGCAAAATGTCCTCCGCTATCGTATTCGCTCTCGAACACCACCGGGCCCATAGTCCGGCCCCACGTCTTCGGCACTGCAATAATCTCGCGTGGGAAGTAGGCCAATCCTAGCTTGACACTAGGGATCCACTTGGCTGTGACAGCATAATCTAGAACGTCGGAATGGGTGGACTCGTAGTAGATTCGGGCGCTTGCCGCCGGACCGGCGGTGGAGAAGTAATATATCGACACCCAGGTCAGGATCTCGTCTTCGGTCCACGGGTACCCGTCGGTCCAGTCGTGGAGCTTCTCGTAGATCCACGCCAACAGTGCCACCGGACTGTCCTGCAACGCGTATCCGATCGTCTGCGGTTTCGTCCCTTGCAGCTTGTTGTATCCGCTACCCTCCTTGACGAACCAGCTCCCTCGCGCCACACCGTCCTTTTCCCGCGCGGAGTAAGGTGTCACGGCGTGCTGCAGGGCCAGGAGAGGGTTGCCCGTCCATTTCGGCGGTTCGCCGCGGAGGAAGTTTAGATGGGAGGCCTTGCAGTGTTGCGGATAGAGGTGGCCCATCACGCGCATTATAGCGAAGCCCCAGTCCCCTCCCTGCGTGACTGCGATCGGGCCGTTAACGGTCGTGTGCTGTAAGTCACGAGGTAGCCTTACCATATTCCGGATAACCAAGTCGCAACATCAGCTTGTGACAGACTTCCGCGTACTGTTTCAGCCCGAACCCTTTCTTCTGCGTCCCTTCCGAGAAGCCAAAGTTGGGCAGCGACGGGGCGACGACATGGAAGACTGGAGCTGAGTTTCCGCCACCTTTTGCGAGCAGAGGCAAAATCTTCGCTACTTCCAGGAAGCTCCCTGGCCCTATCAGGGCGTCAATGCTGTGGTTCGGTAGCGAAAGCAGTCATCAGAGGAGAAACACACAGCCATGGCAAAACAACAGGGGGATGGCCCCCTTCACGTCGCCCTTCTGATGCACATAATGGATATTGAGGGTCTCGAAGCCGTCGACGGGAATGGCGGTTCTGTAATTGGGGAGCTCGTTCAGCTTCGCCTCTTGCTTCCTCCAGTCGAAGCTGTCCTTCCAGTAGGCCGTCAATCTCTTCACATCCGCAAGAGGAGCTCCGTAATCCCACCCCGCGTCGTCCAACTCGTCGGGGAAATCGGCGTTGTCGAGTTTAGAGGCTAGTCTGTCAAGTCTTGCCTGCGGCACGAATATGCCAAACGGCTGGATTGACGCCATGTTTTCTGCTTTGACGCCTCCAGTTGATGCGTGCGGACTTTTGGTACAGTAAGAGCTCGGATGCCTTGGCTGCTTGATCCGTATCCTTACCCTTGTCCGTCCTTTTCTTATCCTTATCCTTATCCTTGTCGGTGACGGTTAAGTCCAAACTACCTTACTGCAACTGCATACCTCGACTACGAGTACGAGCCTCAACGAAGTTTTATGATTTCATGCTACCTTGCGGTGTTGAATCAGTCTCTTGCGCAGTACTTATCTTTCTACGGTACTGAATTCAATAACAGTAAGGTAGGTCAGGTAGGTACGGAGTATATGTTTACAGTACATCATGTTGTACAAGTGAAAGTTGGTCTGCCCCGCCTGCAATGGAACGGCTTGCAGCAAAGAACGCTAATGCAGCGTCGATGCAGTTAACGAAAAGCAGGTAAGGTCAACTCCGCAATGATGATGGGTATACTGAGAATGTGGGACTGAACAGCCAGGTGTTGCTTGACTGACAACATTCATCTATGAGTATGAGTACGAATTACTGGCTCGGACTCGAGATAGGATACCCAGCAAAAATCGATTCCTGGCTCTCCTGGCATCATCCCAGGCAAGGGAATACCAACTTCTGTCCCCACCGAGTACTCCACGGACCTGCTACCTAATCTGGATCTCAAGACCTTCCAGATGAGGAGTTGTATCTGTCGTGATGGTACCACTTCTCCAAGTCTATCCTGCAGCCTCTTTTCTTCCCACGTCATTTATGTTGAAATCTCGTATCCATGGCGGAAGAGCTTCTTCTATCACCCATTTTGAACGGTGCAACTACATCTGCGCCGTGTGCCGTTCCGTCCGTATCTCGATCTTCTGACCCGTTCCTTGGTTGAACGAAGATCTGCATCCGGGATTTGCGTGCAGTATACAATTTTCCCCTGTATTAACCCTTGCAGCGGTGTTCACTCGTATAGGCAGGTAGCTGCACCTCGACGTTGTACCCCTCTCCAATGTCGACGATGCCTCCGGACACACAAATATATGAGGTTCCCCAGTCGCTCTGAATGCGCTGCATCGCCCTCTGCTTTTTCTGCTCTCATTCATGATGTTTGCTTCAATCAGATGTCTGCCGTTACTGGCGACTCTTCTGCTATCTGTTGCGAACTCGGCGACGTTGAAGCAGAGACAGCTACCAGTCGATGCCACTGGGGTACAGACACTGACATCACCGAGTGGTGTAACCATCAGGTTCAAGAATCCTAGCGCAGAAGGGGTCTGTGAGACTACGCCGGGCGTCAACTCATACGCGGGTTATGTTGACCTCGATCCAAATACGCATGCCTTCTTTTGGTTCTTCGAGGCCCGTCACGATCCTGCAAATGCCCCGGTTACTCTCTGGCTCAACGGCGGTCCCGGAAGCGACTCGCTGATTGGGCTCTTTCAAGGCAAGCATTTTATCGCCGAGTCCCACTGGATAATGAGGCTGATCATGCTTACGGATCAGAACTGGGACCTTGCAACGTAACCCAGAATCTGACAACCATGCTCAATCCGTATGCGTGGAATGAAGTGTCGAACATGCTGTTCTTATCTCAGCCCGTTGGCGTTGGCTTCTCCTATAGCCAGGAAGAGCCAGGAACCATCAATAATTTCACAGGAGTCTTCCAGAATGCTTCCGTTGCTGGAGTGGATGGTCGTAAGTTAATCTCATGCCGATAGTCTCTGATTTTGTGGCATTTGCAAAATTGATAGCATGGTTCCGCCACTCTGACTCTCCCTCAGGCTACCCCGTCATTGACGCCACAGCCATCGATACGACGGACCTGGCGGCTATCTCAGCTTGGCATATCCTGCAAGGGTTTTATAGTGGTCTTCCCCAGCTCGATTCGAAAGTTGGGTCGAAGTCTTTTAATCTGTTCACCGAATCTTATGGCGGACACTATGGCCCATCTGTAAGCGCTTTTATCTTGGTTTGCTCGAGGGCTTTGCGACCATCGTCCTGCCTGATTATTAAATCGCTCCGGTTTCTTTATCGTACAATCGTTCTTGAATTGTCCAAAACCTGGCGTCAACTGAAAAGGCTAGCCTGTAAGGCTCGCGCGGACGTTTGTACTGACATATTGACACAGTTCTATAACTACTTCTATGATCAGAATCAGTTGATCGCCAACGGTACTATGCAAGGCACGCAGCTGAACTTCGACACTTTGGGAATAATCAATGGTAGGGGTCCGACGAGAACTCCTTACCTAGCCGACAACTGACGTAAGCTGTTAGGTATCATCGACGAATATACACAGGCTCCTTTTTACCCAGAGTTCGCCGTTCACAACACATATGGCATCAAGGCCGTCAATGACACCGTCTACAACTACATGAAATTCGCCTGCTTCATGCCGAACGGTTGCCTCGACCAAGTCAATTACTGCCGACAAAGCGACCGGACATCCCTTGCTGACCATGCCATCTGCTCCGAAGCCACGAGTATGTGCCGAGACAATGTCGAGGGACCATACTATCAATTCTCCGGTCGAGGAGTCTATGACATCCGCCATCCTTACAACGATCCAACTCCGCCTACCTACTTTGTTCAGTACCTCAACCTACCTTCCACGCAGCAAGCGCTGGGCGTAAACCTCAACTACACTCAAGACTCAAACGACGAGATCTACTACGCTTTCCAGCAGACCGGAGACTTTGTGTACCCTAACTTTCTCGAGGACCTTGAGATGATCTTAAACAACGGCGTGAGAGTCACCCTGACCTATGGAGATGCCGATTATATCTGCAACTGGTTCGTTGCCTTCCAATGCATTCTAACATGCGATTCGATGCACATTCTGACGAGAAGCTTTCTTTCTACAGGTTCGGTGGAGAGGCAGTCTCGCTTGCCCTAAACTTCAGCCACGCGACCGAGTTTCGAGCAGCCGGCTACGAGCCGTTCATGGTCAACAGCCAGGAGTACGGCGAAGTGCGACAGTTCGGCAACTTCTCCTTCCTCCGAATGTACGAGGCCGGCCACGAGGTGCCCTACTACCAGCCGGTCGCAGCGCTCGAGATGTTCCGCAGGACGCTCGATAACCTCAAACTGGCGGACGGTACACCCGAGAACATTGCCAACTACAGCACTCACGGAACTCCGAATGCAACGCATACCGAGCCCTTTGTCGCTTTGCCCACGTCGACGGGTTCGTCCACCAGTCTTGCCAAGGCTAGCAGCACCGGTGTGTACTTCTAGAAGGCCAGCTTAATTGGTGTAACTGACGCTGCGGCGTTGGAGAATATTCAATAATGTATACAACAAAGGAGATTTACGAGACTGGTTCATTCTTTATCTGATACTGTAGTTAGCATTGAATATTTATTACCTTATAATTATCATTTATCGTCATTATTACTTTGCATGGCTTTGAATCCGCCCACCGGAAGGACGGTCATGGACCTCCGTCCCTGAATGAGGTAACATTAAAGTCAAGGTAAGGTAAGGTAACTTACCTTACTGTACGAATGAACAAATTGGCCCACAAGGGAAGGTCGAAAGGAGTTTGTGCCTGAGCTGAAATTATTATTATTAATTACCTGGTAGGTCATCGTCGTCAATCGTCACTAGTGGATTTAGCGGGTTCCCCTTCGCCCGGTCCTTCGTTACTCCGCTCTCGGCTCTTTCCTTCCGGCTTTTAATTTACGCTTTACGCTGTCGATCACAAGATAAGTCAACTTGAAGTTACTGTAGTCAGTCTGACTGAGTGAGTAAGGTAAGGTAGTTATTTAATACTACCTTAGTAAGTAAGTCATTGAACGCATTCTTCAATTCAAATGACCATCTCTGACCTCCTCATACTGTAAGTAAGGTAACTTCCGCACAAGTGACAAACTTCATCAGCCTTCAAAACGCTCTCCTGGGCTTGGAACGAATACCTCAACTAACGTTATCGCCTAGACATTAATATTGGCCCAACAGTTACAGTACCTACCTTACCTTACTTTTGCAAGTCCTTTCGCGCTATTTGGACCATCCCTCCAATCCACATCTTTGGATTTTCATCGCTCACTCTATCTTAAGCCTTTCCCGGTATAGCTCTGGTCCCGGAAGGTGCACCTTGCTCCACCACAACGATGAAGCATCCTACCTAGATTAACGTTCGAGTGGAAGGTCAATGTCCTCAAGCTTGTATGGTGTCTCCAGCCACTGTACTCGATCGAGGAGATTACCAAGTCTGCTGGGCAGATTCGCTATGCGGGATACTATCCCCACAATTGCGGAACAAGAACCGGGGAAGCTACTGTACTTACCTTAGGTTGCAGTGGAGGCAATGATAATCTCAATTTGAGAACTACTTATGTCACAGAAAGCAAGAAAACAGCTGGACCTCCTGAGTAGTGAGAGCTTGTGCACTCCAGACTCGTGGCAAGCCGGATCTATATAACAGTCCCAAACCCCCGGATCTTGAAGCCTTTTTAGTGTCTCTTCGTTCGCAGCTTCATGCTTTCTTTGGGTCGTTGCAATCACTAATTCAGAGCGCAAGCATAAGGGAGCTCTCTCGATGCCTCCCAAGATGGCGAATACATCGTCAGCTAATCCCCAAATGTCATCGAAGCGGAATGCCTCGACCGCAGGGTTCAACAACCCTACTGGCAGACCGGCGAAGAGAAGGGCGTCAAAAGCATGTGCCTGCTGCCGGGCGAGGAAGGTTCGATGCAATGTGGTCGAGCATGGCGCTCCCTGCACCAATTGCAGGCTGGACGACGTCGAATGCATTGTTCAAGATTCGAAACGCCGAAAGTACGTCCTCCATCGCAAGTTGTACCGCATCTACATACTTCATTCTCGTAGCTCGCACGATCTCTTTCTCCGCCAATCGTTATGTTTGGATTGAACTCAATTGTGCCTCGGCTGTAACTTATCCATCGTTGGCGAGCGAAGAACTGACCCGGATTTCCGCGTCGTTTACAGGAAGTTCTGGGACAAATCCGACAACACTCAGGCTTCATCATCTTCGCAAATCCATCCCGAGATCAGAGATGCTGCCGAATTTGTCCGAAATGACGGTATCAGACTCGCGACCAATGCTGATATCTCTCTCGGCGGTGTCCCTGAGTCTCAATCACCGCTGTCTTCCTCATGTCTGTCGCAAGACTCTGAGCGTGATCATGAGCAGCACGTGCCTCATCTGATCTGTGAGCTTCACCTTGTGCGGCTCGGTCACCACCGAAGCTGATGTTGAGAGTCAGACCAGACCCAAGGCCACCGACTCAGTATGGATGAGCGCAACCGACGCGCCTCACTAAGTGCTACACTACACCCTGGATTGCTACCCCTGACAGGTGCGGGCCAATTGTTCAATCCGTATTTACTAGCCAGGAAACGTGCGGTCGTCCCTCTACCCCATTACTTCAAACCACTGCCGTCGAGGATCACTCCGGACGATATCGAATACCTGGACAAGAAGGGATCCTTGTCGATCCCCGGGACAGTTTTACGTAACGAACTCCTTCGGGCGTATATCGAGTATGTGCATGGCTACATGCCGTTGCTGGATCTGAGTGAGTTTTTAGGCGCCCTGGAGAGACATGATGGCTCGACCAAGCCCATCAGCTTGCTCCTCTTCCAGGCGGTCATGTTTGCTGGAACGGCATTCATTGACTTGAAGCACTTGCGTCATGCCGGCTTTACGACTCGGAAGGAAGCCAGGAAGACATTTTTTCTCAAAGCTAGGGTATGGCCCTGCAACGAGAGATTGTGAACCGTTCCTATCTGACACGAACGTAGTTGCTCTACGATTTTGACTACGAGCTCGACCGCATATCGCTTGTTCAGGCACTACTACTGATGACTTACTGGTACGAGACGCCCGATGATCAGAAAGACACATGGCACTGGATGGGCGTGGCCATCTCCTTGTCTCATACGATTGGCCTACACCGAAATCCGGAGAAGTCAACTATGGATCCCAAGAGGCAGCGGCTATGGAAGAGAATATGGTGGTCATGTTTCATGCGTGATCGACTGATAGCATTGGGTATGAGAAGACCAACACGGATCAAGAACGAAGACTACGATGTGCCGATGCTTACGCTTGAGGATTTCGAGCTCGAGCCCCTCCCGGACGAAATGACCTGTATCTCTCGAGAGTGCTCACTCGCTTGGGATGGCGAAAAACGCCGCCAGATCGCAATAATGTGCATCGAAAAAGCTAAGCTTTGTCTCTGTATCAGCCACGTACTGTGCGCGCAATATTCAGTACTCAATAACAACTTGGGTGGTTTGACCGCCGAAGGTAACGCGACTACAACGATGATGCTTCTTCCCAAGAAGCAGGATGCTGAAACTTGCGAAGTTGAACTCTGCGACGTGGAGCTTAACAAGTGGATAGAAGAGCTGCCCGAAAACCTGAGGTATCCCGAGCTTTCCCCTAGAGAGCTTGGCAACGAAGACGGAGTTTTCATCGTACACCGTGCTCTACTCAATATGATCTACTTGACTACCGTCAGCGCTCTCCACCGTCCACAAGTGTTACCTTCGGCTCCTGCCGCCTGGCCTGCTCGCAACGGTGACACTGAGCTGCATGAATTATCCCGGAAAAAGGTCCGCCATGCGGCAGCAGAGATTACCCGGACAGCCCAGGATTTGCATCAGCTCAATCTTGTACAGTATCTCCCAACTACCGGCGTGACGGTGCTGCTGCCTGCAGTTATCATTCATTTGCTTGATATCAAGGCAGCGAACGAGGAGATGCGCAGAGCAAGTCTTCAAGGCTTCTGTCAATGCATGCAGGTCATGCAGAAACTGCGTGAGAGCTACGCTTCGGCGGACTATGCCACACAGTTCCTCGAAGCTGCCATCAGGAGAGTTGACGTTCAACTGTCGCTTCACATCTCGCCCGATAAGCAGCGACGCCTGCCAAATATTCCAGGTTTGGTCGGTGCCAATCATCCGACGGCTCTCACTCCTCCGCCCGATGAACACGCGGCAAAACATAATAGCGATCATGATATTGACATCGCCGTGAAATTCGAAAGTACCATGGCTTCTACGCCGCCAAGCTCGGAGGAAAGCGAGCCTACCACCGAGCACGATTCCAATCTCATGTTTCACGATAATAGCAAAGCCAGCCTAGCAAGTATGATCTTGTCTACAAACAACAACCTCCTGAACTCGTGCACCAACGACTCTGACCTGGATTGTTTTCTCAACCTCGAAGAAGCAGCAGATCCTTTTACTTTCGGTGAGGAACAAGGCTCTGGCATGCCGACGGCTGTGCACGGCGAGAGCAGTGGGTTCACTCTGGATATGGACTGGATGAAGGACATGAAGGACTTTCAAGGACTGTCTATGACCCACGTTGACCTGATGGATGGAGAAAGAATGGTCGAAGAGGGAGTCCAGGCTTGACATTCGTGATCTGTCCGTATTGGATTGGGATCCGGAAAGCTAGGGGCGTGTAATAAGAATGTCGATACGCCGGCCCCGATATGATTGATCATGTTTGATAGTCCGAATGGAGGACTCTTCTAAGCTATGGGCTGTAATGGTACCTGAAACCCCTTTCGAAATGCTTTGTAGGCCTGACCCTGAGGCCGATTACTCGTGACAATGGGAACACTGAGCCGCATCGAGGTGAGATCTGAATTAATATTGTAGGCCGGTCAAGCTAAGTACGGAAGACTAAATCTACCATATGGACAATCAAAATTTTAAATTGTAAAAACCCCGCAACAGAGTCAAAAACCTCAATCAGCAACATGAAAAATCATTATATGATAGATCTAAATTCTTACAAGAACTGAATTATCAATCTTTTGCAGAGAGATCATACTGTTGTTGATATTTTAACAAAACTTTTAAGAGAATATAATGTCATTTACAATAATTATACAATTCAGCAATAACTTAAATTTTAAGAAGTTTTTAAGCAAATTAAAACAGAATACTGTTCTAATTTTAAGAAATGAATAACTGCTTTATTTTATGAATTATGTCTTAATAATAAAAACATTTTGCATATTCTTCAGACAGAGAATTGAACAATTACTGTATAAAAATTTATATTAATACAAAAAGAATTTAACTTACTATGAAAGATCTCTGTCTTCAATTAAAAAAAAGCAGATGCAGAGCTAATAAGAGTGATATCTTAAGAGCTGAATACTAAAATAATAAATAAATATAAATAAGATTTATTGCACATATACTTTCATATAAAAGAGCATTTGACAGCACAGTATGTTTATTTATAAATATAAAAAGTTATAACTGATATTTATTCAGAAATAAACTGTTTAGAATTGTTAAGAAGCTTAATTTTTAAGATTATCAGTGTTATATAAAAGATATGCAATATCATAAGAATGAATACATTATATCTGAATTTAACTATCTGTGATTAATTGATGAATATGATAAACTTTGAATTTAAAACATTGAGATATATGCAGATATTGATGCATTCTTATATTATGTATTATAAATTTATATAAATGTAATAAATTATACAAAAATCAATGTAATTAAACAATATTTAACAACAGTTTAAAAGCTTAAAATTTATCTCTGTATATTATGCTCTGATCATAACATTAAAATTATACTTTATATAAATCTTTATTTAACTTTCTATTGTATAACAGAAGTAGATGTTGATTTAATAAAGCATTATTTTTATAAAATAAATATAGTAAATCAGTAAATTGAGACATGATGATCTTAACTTATAAAGAATTAAATATTTTGCTGATAAATAAATACAATTTCTTTAGCTATATAATTAATTTAATGCTAATATAGCTTTTAAAATTACTTCATTAAGCTTACAGAAGATGATCTATATAATAATAGTTATGTTAAAGATTGCATTATCTTTTTTATAATGTATATGTTAATAATTTAACATAAAATTCATAAATATGTACAGATCTAAAACATACACATTATATAAAGACAGAGAAATTGACTCAATGTAGTTATTAATTAATTAATTATATTATATCATTATTTAAAAATTGTGTCTGCAGAGAATTATGAAAAAATATTAATTAAGATGTTTTGAATAAAACAAAAATATTATTTTATGATTAAGATATATTTTCTATACTTATTATATTATTATTATTTGTTCTATTAACTCCCTATTCAGTCCCTATCTAGGTCTATGAGGGCGAATCACCTTTGCAAAGGAAAAACCAAAATGGAAAACCTTAGTTCTGCCTCGCGGGCGCC
>JAABUJ010001190.1_pt1 | contig 39899 bp, 48 predicted proteins | sample 5559131 | NCBI WGS metagenome assembly JAABUJ01 (sample SAMN10711875, study PRJNA513366) | rock metagenome | isolation source: Antarctica rocks | place: Antarctica: Victoria Land, Mt New Zealand nord | collected 2016-01-07 | reverse complement strand
CGGGCTGTAGAAGTCGATGTTCTCGATGGTCGGGTTGGTGTTAGGAATTAGGGCGGAGGCGGGCAGGCGGGCGAGGGCGAGGAGGCAGTCCGGGGCGGTGAGGGCGGTGCCGTAGGTTTTTGTGCAGGTTGGTGGGGTGCTGGGGGGGGGGAGGTCGTGGGAGCGGGTTATGGCGGGGTGGGCGGTTGTTGGGGGGGGGAGGTGGGTGAGGTTGAGAAGGAGGAGGAGGGTGAGGGTGAGGGCGGTGGGGAGGAGGATGGAGAGGGAGGGCATGGTGTGAGGAGGGAGAGGTTCCTGGTTGGGGTGGGTTTGGTGGAGTTGGGTGTTGGATTGTATGGACCCTCGCGGTGAGCTGAGGAGGAAGGAAGTAGAGAAGATTGAGGAGGACGGCCTTCTATTTCCACACGTACATAGAGGGCATCAGATCCGTGCAGGACCGAGCGGAGATGGAAATGTAAACCGGCCCAAACAGATGAACGGCCAAACTTCTCCGTGTTTCAATAACATAAGGTAGCCATAGATTGTTTAAGAAAACAGTACTCCGTACGAAGAAGAAAAAGGAATCCCAACGCTTGACTTAAATGTTGTCCGCGGATGCGTGGGGTATCACGGATCACGGAGGTGTCGCAGAAGAAGCGGGCAAATTGCCGGGCTTCCAGCGTCTGCAGCGTCGATCGATACTGTGGGTGCGATTGGAATAGCTTCGCTCGAGGGCTGGCGCATGGGGGGTTTTTGTAACAATGGTTGTTCGCAGTTGGGCAACGGTTGATATCATGTTTCGCTGTAAGTAACACGAGAATCTAGTCATTGACTCTTGTGGCCTAGACAGTGAGGTGCCGTGGTTTCAGAGACACTCCGGTGCGCGGGTTGAGTGTGGATTGGTGGAGCCCCAGTGATTGACCATGATACAAGTAAATACCTCAAGGTAGGTCCTGCTCCCAGTAGAGTATCTAGGTAGATACTGTAAGCACAGGAGAATGAGACATGAGTGTAGCTTGCTGTTCGATGGTTGTGTGAAGCTCTGACCGTCCTAGGGCGAGGAAAGTGCCAAAATAAGGTACGAATATGCTTCTAGACCTGTAGGTCGCCAGCAAGAGTTCTAGGTGTTAAAATGGTAAAGGTAGGCAATGCGAAGTAGTGTTCAAATTGGAATATCATGCCTGTTATCATCCAGCGCTCTACATCTCACTGAGTAGAGAGTTGCCAAGTAAGTAGGCAGCGTCGTCAGGACTGACCATGTTTACCGTCAAATATCTAGTCATAGTCCTTATTGGGGTAGAGGGAGTCATCGACTATAGGCACCGAATCCCTCTCAGCAAACTTCGGTAGACCTGTGAAGCCAGTGGTGGACTGCCTCAGAGATTCTCACCGCTGCTAAGCACGGTCACGAAGCTCGCTCACTGGGAGTGTGAGGAAAGAGGTCCAGCCCTCAATGGAGCAGAAATCCCATGCCATTCCACGGAACCTATCTCGCCCCCTATCCAACCAAATCCCCCACACCCTCCGGCCAACTTCCCCACACCACGGCACGATTCGGCATCCTCCCGCTCACAGGCGCCAGCACCCTCATCTTCTTCCTCTTCTCATCCACCTCGGCCACATATACGAACCCCATGACGCTGGCATCTCGAATATTCTCTTGAGAATCATGCGGATCGGCATGCATGATGGCCAGGATGCAGTTCTGCATCAGCAGTGAAGGCTGCACTTTCTCGAAGATGGGAGCGGCGACGTTGTCCTCGCTCTCGCCACCGGGGAGGAGGGAGGTGAGGAGGTCGGATGCTGTGTGATCATTAGTTGCCTGCTTGGACACGGACGGGAGGGGAGCTTGTCTGAGAACGTACATTCGGCGACTTTGTAGATTGTCACTTGATTGAAGTCGACCTGTTGGGTGTGGGGACTGAGGGTGATCTTCGCGTCGCCGAAGAAATATTCTCGTATTTGCGCTTGTCGTGCTTGCTTCATGTACGCTTCCTCGCGATCGACGCAGCCGCCGGATTTGTCGAGTTTGACGACGGAGATGGTTTCGTCGGTGCTGGTGCGGTGACCGTTGAATCGACGGGCCATGTCGCTGTAGAGACGTTCGGAGCCGAGGACTACCAGTACGTTGACTGTCGATGCTGCCCTGTCAGCGCGTTCCGATATGCAAAGGTAGGAGATGACATACTTGAGAATTCAGCTACAACATGCTGTATGATATCGTACCCTCCCTTCCCCTGACTGATGATCCCAGGAGTGTCAATCAAGCACCCAGCCTCCCTCGCCTCGCCATCCTCCTGCAACCTACTCATAACCGCCAGCGCCAGTCTAGTCACCACCGGCTTGAACATCTTACTGTTCCCCTCCGGACTCGGCAGGCCGTAGTAATAGACCAACGGCAGCTTCACCGGCACCGGACTGGGCCCACTCATCGGACTGCTCCCCCACCCCTCCTCGACATCGACAATGGAGCGGAACGCCGCCGCGCTCAACGAGCCCGGCACACTCATCATGCCCTCTCGCGAATCCAAGTTCACCACCACAGGCTGCCGTCCGATCCGCGTCGCATAGCTCGTCAGGATCTTCACCAGGCTGGTCTTCCCCGCGTTCTCCGGCCCCACGACCAAGACTCGCGGCCCTTCCTTGCCCTCGACACTAGCCTGCTGCCGTAGCTTCTCCAGCCCGAAGTGCGTGTTGGCGTAATTCACCATCGGCGTTTCCTCGGCCGTGTACTCGACCTGGCAGTCGCCGCTGACTTCGAGCCGGCACCCATGCCAGGTATAGACGGCGGCTTTGGTGCCGGTGAAGGTGTAGCTCTGTTTAGGCGCGAGTTCGGTGCCGAAGATCTCGGCCGTGCCGGAGAGGAGCTGTTGCGCGGGGAGGAAGATGTCAGCGAGAATGTTACAATTGGCGGTGATGGGCTACGGGGCTAAGATACTTTCACCTCGACATTGTTGCCGAATGCGACTTCAAACCGCCATTCCGAACCCTTTTGGAGGTCGTGAACTGTCGGCGCGGCTACCTCTACCGGGGCGGTTAGTTGGAGGCCTGGCAGGGACATGATCGGTCATTGCTGGATGATCGCTAATTTCTTACGTAGAAGGTTAGCTTAGCCCTATATCTCCTAGAGCAACCCCAAAGACGGCTGGGGGCGGTTGTCGTATAGCAGAACAATGTATGGAGCGTAACACTTCTCCGCAAACTGTTACGGCGTTGAGTCTGTAGACTTTGGCAACCGACTGTGGTTGCCTTTGAAATCAATCGTTCTTGGGCAGTGACTTATTCCACAATGCCTCGCATTGTGCGACTACTCATCACTTCAGAGGCGAGGGCTTGGATTCTGGCATTTGATTACAAGAATATACAATAATTCGCAAAGCTGCACAGGATGAACGAACATGGGTTCCTTCCTATCCAGACTCGTGGGGCTTGAATCTTTGATTGGCTGAAAAGCCTTCCTCAAGTTACTATCCTCCGAGAACGCCACAGAAGAAAACGAGGGTGTGAAAATGCAGATTTAGGGGTATTACGTTGTAAGGAAAGGTCGGTTAAGGGTGCCCATGGAGAACGAAATCAAGCTCTGAGATAATCGTCCGTGACCTGGACCCCTACACCACATATGGGATAAGGTAACTTCGCACAGTCAGTTTACAGCTTTGCTGGATGAGAGTCGGAGTACTTGCCCAATGAGAAGTGTAGCGGCTATACCGGTTAAGGCCCTGGACCTGACCCTCTCCTTCTTCAGTTCAGAGTGCAGCATCTTGGCTTTCTTCGCCGGTTGAAGGTCTTTGTCTGCATCCGTGTCCGGAGTCTCGTCATCGTCAACAACATCAATCTTCCGCTTTCCATTTCGCGCTTCTGTTGTCTCGTTTCCTTCCAGTTTTCGTGCTTCCTCCACCATTTCTTTAGCCTTGGCAATCATCTCCTCGGTAGACTCGGGCAGAGGCATGTCGGGATATCCGGCGGGCATATCCAACTTGACGCTCGTGGTCGTGACCTCAATATCGCCATTGACATCGACGGCCGAGTCTACTTGAATTCTGACCCTGTCGTCATCGACAGATTCGGAATCGGCGACTGAAGCAGCAGAGTCCAGGGTGGCATGAAGGGACGCGTTGGCCTCCTTCGCCATGGCAGCATTGGCCGCCTTCGTCGACTTGGTCTTGCGCGGAGCTGTCAATTTCCGACTGGGCGTCATCGTCTTACTGGGTGAGCGAGAGCGTGGTCGGCCACGGCCACGTGGGGTCGGGGGTGGCAGAATTGAGTTGTTATCGTTCGCTGTAAAGGTAAACTTCGGAGGCGGCGAGATTGCTTTCTTCTGGTCGGTGGGGCCTTTCTCGATACTTTCAGGGTCTAATAAAGCATGAATCCATGGCTTGATCTGATATTCCTCAGCAAGCTCGAGAGCTATAACGGATGTTAGCGATTGCGCGCATTGCGATGCGGCTGGAATCTCCTACCGAAGCTTGGAGAGATCCAGACGTTCCCTGCTACCTCATCTTCGCCGGTAGTAGGAAGGCTCTTGATGTATTTCCGCTCAGCTTCTTCTTCCGAATGCTTGGCCCATGGGAAGGAAGCCTTGAACATCCCTGTCGCACTAACAAATCCATCGTGACTTCTCCTCTACCATCGATCGAGATATTAGCTAGGGAATCGAGTCGCGGTAGCTTTTGAGAGCTCTGCTCACCATGAGGAAGTATGACTCCGGATGAGGTTGACCTTGCTGCGGCGCAAAGATTTCTGAGCCTTTCAGGTCCTTCGGAAGAGGTACCCTCAGGTGAGCATAATCGAACGTCCCCAGATTCTCTGGCTTTGTCGCATTCGAGGTTCCGACCTGTCCAGGCTTGACCGCAAGGGTTGTTTGCCCGAGACGTCGACGCTCAACCAATATCTCGTCTATCAGTGGAGTCAGTATGAGCTCAAAACAAGCGCACCGAATCCCAGCAACGGATTGCTTACTCTGAGGTGTCAAGTCAGGCTGCAGCAGATGATTATGCCTCTTTGGCAGGGGTGGTCGTTTTGCAGTCATCTCCATGTATAGCTAGGGCTCCAGACGATGAGGTAGCTAGGTAACTCAAACTCTTTGGTCGAATGCGCCCGGTGTAGCTTGACGCGCTGGCAGTCGCTACGTGTCCAAGCGACTGCGACTGTTGGATGTCGACCGATAGACAATTAAATTGTCGGTGTGCGACAGGTAAGACTGCTGTATAAGAGGATGCAAAGGTTTCGCGCCGATGGAGAAGTCGCGGTAGAGTGATGAGAGGCCGGACCTTTGTCTGGGGTCTGCCGGGCAGACAAGACGGGACAGGAATTCGATGGCTGGTTCGGTAATAGCCGCTTAGCCTCTTTGTGAGTGGCTGGTGATTGAGACGATCTGCTTACTCATCTCTGAACGAAGCGAGAGTGAGAAGGCCAGGTTACAACCTCCTTTCATAGCCTGATAGGCTACATATCTTAGGGAAAACAAAGTAGAAGACTTTTATGTATAATTATTGAGCTCACTTATAATGCCGAATCCAGAACCCAGCTGAGAGTCAATTGCTGCTGCCCACAAAGTTTGATATACGAGTTGTTCGTCCGCTTTGTACAGTAGGTCAACTGGCTCATATGGGGCCGCCGTGATGCCGGGAGTGACATACACAATTATTAACCTGCTACCTTTCTGCTTGGAAGTAATTGACTCATACCTCATGAACAAACAATGCCGATTTTCTGAGGGTTACGAGATACTCTTCCTTGTCCACGATAATAATGTACTCCGTGTTCAGTTCCTGATGGAGAAATCCGTAACGTACGGGGGATTGGACCTGGTATGTTGCCCCACCATCGATGCTCACTATTCTCCCCTCTTTGTTTCCAACCGACTACATCTATAAGTAACGAGTAACGAGTCAGAATGGCAAGCCAAGCTGAGGATGAGCTGGCCCCTTCACAAACCGACGGATTCAAAGTCTCGGAGAAGAAGACCATTGATGAGTACACTAAACTTGGTGAGCAAAGCGCGAGCATTGTTGTCAATCCACTTTCATATTCAGAACCTGCTATGGTCTGGTGCTGTTGATATAGCACAAGCCTTACGTCTTTTATGTTCTCTTGCATTCCACAATCTTCTGCGCAAGGCTTCTCTCCAGTAGCTTGGCGCTGGGAGTGGCAGCTGCATAGTGCATGTCTTGAATCTTGATGTGCTCTCGGAGTTGTTTTACACAAGATCAAAGCTCCACATGCACCCCTCCTCGTTTCCGTCCTACCGTACTCTGCTCCTTTCGAGCCTCCTCTTCTGCAAGCAGACGGCTCGACCTATGCTCGAGTCCGCAGTATGTACTATGTGCGCTCAATCCACTAACAACCCTCCCTGGTGCAGACGCGGAAGACCAATCTCTAGCGAAATGGAAAGCATCCTTAGGCATATCGGCAGGCCCTACAGCCTCGGATCCCTCTGACCCTCGACGCTGTATTATCCAGTCGCTCACTCTCGAGGTCAAGGGCCGCTCCAACATTGTCATCGACCTAACCGCACCTGGCTCGCTCGAAAAGCTCAAGAGCAAGCCGTTCACTATCAAGGAAGGAGCCGAGTTCAATATGAAGGCGGTCTTCAAGGTGCAGCATGATGTTTTGAGCGGCTTGAAGTATGTGCAAAGCGTGAAGAGGAATAGGATTCAGGTGGCGAAAGACGAAGAGATGCTTGTAGGTTCAAAGTTATACGTGCGGCCCCCCTAGGTCAGATGCTGATGATGTGGAAGGGCTCGTTCCCACCCAATACTCTGGATAAACCAACGTATGAGAAGAGGTGTAAGTGTTTTGTTACTCTTTCACTCACCCAGGTCTAGTCCGGCTGAACTTAGCACAGTTTACGAGAAGGAAGCTCCAAGTGGGATGATAAGTCGCGGTCACTATAACGCAAAGACACAGTTCATCGATGATGACAACGCCACGCACCTGAAGTTTGAATGGTCCTTCGATATCGCCAAGGATTGGTAGGAGGTGGTGCATGGGTTCTCAAGTGTGACAGTGGGTGTTGATGGCGTTGCTCCGAGACCAGGCATGAATGAAGCGTAATCACATCACGCCTGTGGTTCCGGGGATGGGGACGCACCGATTTTATCATACCGTTCTATTGCACGTTTGCACGTTTGACGTACATCCAAGAAGAATTGATTTGCATACTCCTTTGGAACATTGAACGACCGCGCGCCTTGATATCTACAGAAAGTACTCAACCACCACACCTTGCCCATCTTTGCCTTGCTGTTGCTGCTGCTGCTCGCCTCTATGCAAATCATTCTCCGGCGCCGCATCAAAAACATTGAAATACCTCTCGCCGGTATCGCTGACCTCGAGCACACTAGCCATGTTGCCACACCGGTAACAATAATTCGGAGCGCTCCAAACCGTGCTCAGCCGATCATCGTACAGTATTTGATAGCCCTCCTGGCAGAGTTGATGTGCCCTCAATATGTGCGACATGCTGTTTACCTCCAAGAACTTCTTAACGACCTGCGCGCCAAAAGTATAGCCTGCGCCTCGCGGGGACAGCGAGAATTCATCTCTATCAGGATCGGGATCAGACCATACTAGATCTGCCATGGGTCCTTCGTGTGGGATCTCCCGAAAGCGGTCAATGATCTTGATCTGATCAATCGAATGTATCGAAGGCGACAGTCCACCATGGACACAGAAAATCTGATTGTTGATGACAACGCTCAAGGTGAGAAAATCAAACATGTCCGTGAAGTAGTGCCACACGTTTGCGTTGCCGTACTTGCGCGAGCACTCGGTGTAGAATCCATACGACTGAGTGACTCCCCGAGATTCATGGTTGCCGCGGATGAGGTGGACGCGGTGGGGGTAGCGAAGTTTCAGGCAGACAAGCAGCGAGATTGTTTCCACACTGAACAGACCACGATCAACGTAGTCGCCTGCCGTCACAGTCAGGTTGAATTCGGCCAAGCGTGACCTGCGCCACTGTCTGATGGATACCTACCTAGAAACAGATAATTGGTATCTGGACAAAATCCTCCAATCTTGAATATCTCTATCATATCAAAGAATTGGCCGTGGATATCCCCAACCACTGTTACCGGTGCTGCAATATGTACAACGTTGCTCTCTTTCATCAGCAGTTCCTTTGTCTTCGCGCATATTGCTTCGATAACGGAGTCTGCCAACAATTCTTTCTTGTAAAGACGTTCAATGCATTCATCCAGATCAACAGTTGCTGCGAAAGCCCGTATCAGAACCCGTTGACTGCTTGAAGTGTTGGGGTTAACGTACCTGGTAGACCAGGCATCCTATATTCTGGAACTCTCTTTGCAAATCGATAAATCTTTTATGGGCAACAAGCTTGCAGGAACTGCAGAAGACGTGACTGGACACAATAAGGGATGGTTAAACCAGGTTCTTTTGTACCGTACAATCATCGTTGCTTGCCAGCTTTCATGTTATGTCCAAAGATGATGTTCTTCCTGCACACTCAACTGATGCAGGAGCTGCCCAAGCTTGTCCTCAGGGCAGGTAAACCTTCGGCTAATTCCTAGGCTACGGGGGTCACGTGGAACAGACTTGTTATCATGAGTTTCTTCCTCAACATTCACAGAACAGAGGACAACACTACGGAGATTGTGCAGGGACTGATCTGGAAACTGTGATTCTGGTGCCTGAAAGGAATGCTATGGATGCGCATTAGCCCAGAGACTTTCACCAACGTTTGAACATCTGAACTGGTTTTGGCCAGTGTCCCTCAGGGGTTGCTGTGAGCTCATGCTCAAGGTATTTGTACTTCGGTCTTACCTCTGGTCGGTCTACCAAAGCTTCTGCACAACACTTGAGTTCTGTTCATCTTGAGTTATTTCTTTCACAAAAACGATACGTCCTTCTACATCTCACAGCAGGCGATGCTGGCCATGCTTTTGACATACATAAGCTCTTGTTCTGATATCGAGCGCTCCATTCACGCACCTCAAGCACTTCTACTGTAGCCGTGTTGGTTGTCTCCGAGACAGGCAGCTTCTGTGATGGCTGGAGTCAATCAGCAATATTATCAGCCATCGTCATGGCAAGCACAAGGTCAACCGGCATACATTCAGCCTGGCACGGGCTATAGTCAACATCCAGGTTACCAGGGAATCTACCAAGAACCAGGACAATTGCAACAAGGAAGACCGTCAGTCCAGCCAGGGCCTCAGACATGCTATAACTGTGGTTCTCCAGATCACTGGGCACAGCATTGCCCGGAGCCACGTCGAGCTGTTCCTGCGTACGTATACTAGCTTTTCTCTTCTCTGGAACTACTGACAGTGATGTAGAGGTTCTTTGAACCGGCCAAACAATACGCGGCCGAACAAGCGCCACAAAGTCAATGGACCCGTCGTCACTAGATACCCAGTCCCGCCCCATATGGCGATGCAGCAAGCACCACCTCATGCTTATGGTGGTCAATCGTACGGCAAGCCCGGATTTCATCAACAACACCCTCATTACGGTCCTCCAACGCCTGTTTCCGCGTATGCCGTGCATAGCTACCAGTGGCCTCAAACGCAGCAACATCATTACAACACAGCATACTCGCAAGGTTACCAATACCCGCAGTACGGACCACAACAGCCCCCCACTCCGGCGGCATCTTACGGACCTCAATATCCAAGTCCCATATCCGCTCACGGCTTCCCACCAAACAACGGATTTTCTCAGCCGACTGGACCTTATCAAGAACAAGGGTCACCTCAAGGTGTCGGATATGGCGGGCCGATGAATCCACCGTTTCCTCCACTCCCGTCATCCAACCAATCATGGCCGCACCAGACTCCTCAACCTGTTGCAGATATTCATCGTCGCGTTTCCCACGACTTGAACGAAGGACTTCAGCCGGTGTCAGCGGACTCGGCCGGGGTAAGTGAACTTCCTGTCGAGCTTGACACCGAAGATGCCCTTGAAGACGTCCTTGAGAATCTGGATATTCCTGATATTCCAGTCTGTCGGCAGGAGGCGAAGGGTAATGATCAGGGCCTGTCTGGTTTGAAAGTGGAAGTTACTGATCGCTCCGCAGATTGGCATCCCTCGAGACTAGTCGTGAGGCCGTTTGCCAGTGACTACTTCGCAGAGGAGGTCATTGTAACGCTTCCTCCGCCTCTGAAGGCTGACGGAAGCTCTATCTCGAAATACTTTACTGCTTCGAATTGTCAGGAATCTCTTCAGAGTGTTAGAGAAGCAAGCGATTGGCCGTCCATCAAGGACGATCCGGTGTTCCAGAGGATTGCAGACGATGGTCCTTCAATACTCATTGACTACCTTAGAGCTCATCGTACATGGTCAGGGCATGATGAGCCAAGAAATGACTCTGAGGCGGAAGAGGATGGATCTTCTCGAGAACTAGACGCAGCTAGTAGTCAAGGAGAGCGCAAAGACGGTCACGGATGGAGTGTGATGGATAATCTTGAACAGGCCTTAAACTCCAGGGATGTGTTTACAACTCCCAAGCAGCGCCCTCTGACGACAGTGGATTCGAATAACCTGGCAAGCGTGGAGTCGTGGCGTCAGGTCGATGACGGGGCTGGGATCGTGTCTCCTTACCCTCGTCCAATTCCGAAGTCAACGTTTCACGCCCATAATGGGTCTTTGGATCAGACTGCAAGCTCGCGAAGCGGAAGCCCCGAGAGTCTTGACGGTCGTAACCAGTAAGTCTATAGGTGTCCAGTCATACATGAAATCTAACCTGGCCATCAGTTCTGCACCCAGACAGCGCGTTTCACAGAAATCTCCTACCTCCATGGACGGGATTCAAGGGCGGGGATCTAGTGCATCTCGATACGGTTCTCGCGATGATAGGCATCCCATACTTTCTAACCTAAGGGATAGTCATCGTAATTCCAGCGATGATCATGAGCGGCCCGCTATGAAGGCTTCCTCAACTGAGCAGAACGCAAACCCACCAACACCTCGAAATGGAAAGGCTGTGACCCGAGACCGTTCGAACGTGAGCCCTCCCTCCTCAGATTCCAGTCGCGATCAGAAGCATGCTGCACACGAAAGGATCTCTAGCCACACCGAGCATGAGAGATATACTTCCAATGCACACGCTACCTCGCCACCGATGTTTCGCTCTGAGAGGTCCAACCCACGGAAGCGAGAGTTCGATAATCGAGAAAGTTCAGAAGAGCCTGAGAAAGAGAGAAGACGGCAAGCTGATGACATAACACCGAAGCACAAACGACGACAGCCGAAGGTTGCAGAAGCATACAGGTATGTAACTTTTGATGTCCATGCAGGCGTGACTGATCGATCGTGCAGTCGACGTTGGTAAGCTAGCCCATGCGCCGGGCGAAGCAAAATCACACAGGCAAGAAGCGATCTCCCAGTTTATGAAAAGCTCTACATTGTCTTCACACGATAGCTTCGAGTCTACATGCGCTAGACCGCTTCTCTCTCTTCTATCTGAGTACGCGTTGGATAAGACTTTGTTCTCTCCAGAGCGTTCACTTTGGATCTGCCTGCATTCTACGACACATTCAGGGCACAGCAAGCAGAGGCCTCGGTTGTCGTATCCTGTAAAGCGTATACGCTGCGTTTTCACAAGCTCAACTTCTTTCGACTCTCATAGTCCAGCCTTTTTCCGAGCATGCCACGTTTTCAGAATCATCGGGCTGTTTGTTTGTCTGAGGTGTGCCATCGTCGTACCCTACAGTTTCTTCCGCCTTTTCCATTGCGTTGATTGTAGGCCTGCCATCTGGCGTATTCTGCGCAAGCCAGTGAAAGTAAGGTAGTTTACTGCCAAGGTATCGTATCCAACAAAGGCACTCAAAGACGATGGAGCCTTGGGACTGAGTTCGTAAAATCATTCCATACCTATCATCCTGACCTGAAATTACGTGCGCTTCTTTTCCACATCATCATCTACCTAGAATTGCTGCATGCATGTCGTGCCCTCTTAGTCCGTCGTACTTTATAATTGCTTGTGGAACAGATGCTCTATGTTTGAGGGCTGCCCAAATCAGTCACCCGTGTCATCCCTTCCTTCGTGCTTCGCAGCCTGACGTTTGAAAAAAGTGCAGAAACAAAAATCTCACCACAGACAATATCGAAAGTATTTGACTCTTAATATATTCCGTCAGTTACTTCAGCCTCACTTCTTCCTCTACGCGTCTCCAAACTCCTACAAACCGCTCAGCCTATCACTCAACCATCTCCAGCATTCTTGGATCTAGCTGCTCGTCTTTCTCACTTTAACCTGAAACTCCTCTCCTCTATTTCTCACTTCACATCAACAGCACCGAGCACGGCTACTAAGCTCCATAGAAGACTTCATCAAAGCTGACCGGGGCTCCGTGGCCTGTTAGTTGAACCCCCTACCCACCATCCAATCACCCTCACACGGAGCGCATCCACGCACGCCCACTACCAGACGCTCACCCCTCCAACCCCACACCAGCACCGCAAGAACCATTCCGCAAACCTCAACTCGACCGCCCCCGCGCCACTCTATCCAGCACCTCGCTCAACTCTGCTCACGCCACTTCCAATCGCACATCGACCCACCCGCACGTTGCATATCCAACACCCGCTAGCCCCCTCCTCCACGCTCAACAGCACGTTCTACGTCAACGAGTCTCCGCGCTATCGCGAGCACGCTGCGACGACGCCTGCCGCAACCCATTCGCGTTCGATGCACTTCCCACCAGCACGACCGGCACCCACGCTGATAGCACTCCACTTCCACCACCACGCACACACCACGCTCGCTCGCTCCGCTCCGCTCCGCTCCGGCCGGCTTGATGTCGTTGTCATGGCGACCTTCCGGGCCGGACGGAAGCGAGGCGGCTTGCGCAGCGAGTGCGTGTGTGTCAGTGGTGTGTGGCATGGTGTGGTGTTGCGACGTAGGGTCGGACAGAAATCCCATCGAGTGGTAGTCCGCTTTATGCGGGCGCTTGGAGGGGTGGTTGGAGGGTGTGCGGGTCGGGGTTGGTTGGGGGTAACAAAGGGCGGAGGCGTCAGTGGGTCGGGCAAGGGCGGGGGCGGGGGCGGGTAGGAGTCTTCGAATCGCAGGGTTGTTCACTATGTCCTTTCGAATGCTGCGTTCAGGTTAGATACAGCGACTGTATACCCTGAACTCATCATGCATGAGCTACAGCCCTAGCCTAGGATGGAAAATGGTGCAAGAAGACGTCTGAGCAATCAAGCGCTGGGTCCCTTGGTTGTTGATGCTCAAAGAGTTTGGACCAAAGGACATAATTCTACGTTGGAGTGAAATCTTTCAAGATATCGAGTATGCTGCGCACGCCTTGTAGCATGTTCTCGTCCGGTCCTTGACCCGGTACCCACTCGGCATGCGCGAAGTCAATGAGTTTGACGGCAGTAATATATGGTCCACCGTTCTCATCATCGTCAGCGTCGCCATCGTCGTCATCGTCGACATCATCCTCCTCCTCTCCACTGTTCGTCTGCCTTTGATTCTGTCTTGTCTGCTCCTCCATCTCGAGACCTTTCTGCAAGACCTCTCCGTCGCCTTCATAAACGAACAGAAGACTCGCAGAGTACATCCTACTCTCCTGAGCCCTCAATACCGCTTCCAAGCTTGTAACATCACTTGACAACCTCGCGACGACCTTCTCCCCCAATGTGTGTGTTATACCCGCACTTTCCACACGAAGGAACTCCTCAAAAGCGCGACGAGCATCTTCTCTACTCTTAAATGCTCTCCCATACTCCTTTCCATAATCCTTGTAGCCAATCTCTTCTGCATCTACACTCTCTACTGTTTGCGCAGAAGCGGGCTTACGGCCTTGCCAAACCTTCATCCCCGCAATACGGAACCCTAGAGTAGCACTTGTGCTTGACGCGGCCACAGCATCAAGACGCTGGCGTTTGGCAAGGGGCGCGTCGTCGGCCCAAAGGCGTGCGCCGAGTTTGAGGTCTAGAACATTGGGACTCTGGAAGCCGTAGGTTAGGTTGGACATCACGATGGCGGTGGACGTGTTGAGAGATTTGCCCAAGGATGGCGTCCAGTCGGTCGCTGTGGGCGAGGGTTGTGTAATGGTGTCGGTGGGGGTAGCTGGTTTCGAAACTTCCCCGGAAGGAACTTCGGGCGCGCAATGGGCATTGGTTGTGAGAGCTGCAGCTGCAGCGGAGGGGTCGGAATGTGGGGTTGGAGAGAGCGTGCCCAGGAACGTGGGCATGTAGTGTGCGAATTGGGGGTGGGCGGATGCCGATTCGTAGAAGGCGATTTCGGCGGGGGTGCATGGTTTGATGACCACGGTGCCAGAGGGATCAGAGAGTACACCGTCACTATTGTAGAGAAGAATTAGCAGGTTGTGGAGAGCTCGAAAGTAGGGCTGATTCGTTATTGGATGAGGACGTACTGGCCTGCTACGGCGTGGTTGAAGGGTAAGAGCGACGAGGGGCTTATGTTCGATTGAGCCATTTGGACTGTTTCCCTCATGCGTCGATTGTGCTAGGCGGAACTAGATTGTAGAGAAGAGCGTGCTTTGCGCTCTAAATGTTCAGCCCTTTCAGCCTTACGTTCAAACTAGCGCACGGGTACTCCCTGTTTCAGCCTAAGTTACAGAGTACAGAGTAAATTACCTCATCTGTTTGTCTCCGAATCGATGTACAAGTGCGTTGGTTTCGCCTTACAGCAGGGTGTCTACGAGAGTTGCTACGACATAGCAAACAAACCTCAGGAGGCTTCAGGAGGGAAATCCAGAAATACTTCCTCCTATGGCTTCTTTCTATGAAATCTGTTCACGACGTAGAGGCATCCTGGTTGATTGATTCACTTACCTTATAGTCACTAAACACTGCGTTCCATCTCAAAGTCTACATCTACCATCACGGCGTTTTTAATCTTCCTTTCACCTTCGTTGCCATTACTGGTTGTCGAGTCCGCCAACTTCTCAACCTTTCTTGTCATTATCTTGCGTAGCCAAGGCTATCTAACTCATACTCTTCCGTATTTTGCTCTTCTGTCATTATCAAACAAGCAACTCCAAACATGGAGAATGTTACGGACCGTCATAATCATGAGGCGGATGTTGACGCAACTGCCTTGCACGAGCTCGATCCGAACGCAGTTGCCAGTAGCAGTGATCCGTCTCAAATCAAAGACAAGAACACGGAAACGAAGACTACTGACGAACCGATTGTGGACGCAAATGAAGGTGCCACGTACGATGATTTAGACAACGCAGAACAGGACGAAGATGATCCCGACCAGCCAATCCTTACGGCAGGCCAAGCCCCGAAAAAGAAGAGGAAGAAGCGGAAGCCTAAGAGTCAGAGGGGACTTGTATAGCTTGACTTCTTTCACATTTCAACCCTGATACTGATGGTGTACACTGCAGGGAGCGCCGACTGGGTTCGAGGAGTATTACGTTGATGCACCAGTCACGCCCGCGGAATACGAAGAGGAGAAGGATATTTACCATCAGTAAGCGGACTTGAGACCACTATCTGACATGTGTGTAACGCTTTCACGCAGATCTCGTACCTTCTCTGAGCGAATTGAAACGGCCATTCAGCGCTACAAAGCCAAGCGAAACTTTGACTCCGAGAAGAAGGACGTGTTTGACAAGTACATGAGTTTTGGTGGTATCGACACCGGTCCCAAGATGTTCTCCGGCGGCCTTGACGCGAAGATGTTGGACGAACACGATGCGAAGGAGATCAGGGATATTACTGCCACGGATTTCGTTGGCAGCGATAAAGCGAACATCGGCAAAGACTCGTCTGTATGGACCGTAGATTTCGAAGGGGTCGTGAAGGGCTTCCTGTGAGTCTGACCTTGTCCCAACGCTTCAGCTATAATGATGCTGAGGGTCGTCGAATCTGCAGTTCTTCGCGCCTACCGCTCATCTACGACTACGGCAAAGAGACCCACCTCAAATCTCACATAGCCATCATACGCAATTTCCTTAACTACCTCCTGCACCACGATGTTTGTCCGGAATATCAAGACCAGATCAATGGCGCCCGCGCGGTGTGTGACCTTGCTGATAAGGAGCTCTGGAAAGCGAGACAAGCTAGCTGCGCGCTGCCGGGTGACTTCAACATCGCCTGCTCGACCCTTTTCGGCGGCCACTACCAGGGTCTTTACGCCGGCGACCAGGAGTGGGCGAAAGGCATGGATCTGACCACTGGCATGAGTGACGAAACTGCCTGGAGGACGTTCAAGTTTGGGCTAGCCGCCGTTGGTGACAATCAAGCCCAGCGGTTTGCGGAACTGGCCAAGACGTCGAGTAACAAAGTGACCAAGGAGAGATCGGTTGGGCTGGAGATTACGAAGATCATCTATGCCGACGAGGAGACGAGGTGTTTCTACAAAGAACAGGTACCGGACCTCGGCGTCTTGGGCAAGATTCGTGGACGAGAGTGGAAATGTCCTTATCTACCGGATGAGGATCTCACCGAAGAAGAACAGGCTGCTACTCCTCCAATACCTGAGGAATACGAATTCTGGGTTGAGGAGGGAGTGCTGGACGTTTGCTTTGTGGGGATGAAAATGGAGGGAATGGTCCGAGACCTTAGCTGCGGCGTCCAATACATCGATCAGATCCTCGGCATCTATGCCACTTTTTACACGTTTTTGGCCAATGAGCGGATGATCGGCTGGAAGGCTCCTGTGCTCATTGATCATAGCAAAGAAGAGGAAAACGCGGAGGCTGACGGGGGTGATGAGGCCATGGACTAGGGCATGGCTGTCCTTGTTCTTTCTCGTCAGTGCGCAAACAGCAGCAGATCTCCGCTGTTGTATAATCATCTGCGGCCAATGCAAGTTGCATGTTGGCATAGTCAAGGCTCTGTTCGTTGCCGCCTATGATATTTTCATCGCGCTATGACCTAATACCAACCCAACTAGCCATGCCCGGGTTTGTCGTTTCTACCTCGAGAATCGTATGTGAGATACATGCGGGTATTCAGTGCAGACAACTGTGAACTGTGCTCCCCTCTTCAGTAGATATAGACCCTGCTGTAGAAGCTTGGGGTTTTAACCCTCATAATAGGGACGAGGGGATGGGGGGGAATTACATAATCAGCCTTAGAATCGCCACTTCAGCCTTTGCCGATGGCGTCATCATCATTAACAATTACCCCTCGCATCTTCCATCTCATCCCGCCAACTGTCAGTCATACAGCTACAAATACCTTCAATCAGCACTCACCGTGGCTTCTTCATTATCTACCATCAGAAGGACACTTCTAAAGACCTCGAAATCTACATCCCATATCCTCGCACCTATCACATCAAGACAACTCAGATCATTCCACTCAACCACCGCAACAATGGGCGTCCACAACCTCAAGGCGTAAGTTGTCTTTCCCTTCCCCTGTCTAATTACAGTATCTCAAGTTCGCTCAACACAAGACGGCACCGCTACCCGTCATCTCCTCCTACCCACCTCCCACCGCAACCTCCATCCCCCACGCCTCAACCCGCGCCACCCGAACGAACCTTTACTAACCCTTCCCCTCCTACAGCAAAGCCGACTTCGACAGCGCCCACGAAGTAAAAGACTCTCTCATGGTCCTCGACTGTTTCGCGACGTGGTGCGGGCCCTGTAAAGTCATCGCCCCCGAAGTCGTCAAGTAACGTCTCCCCTCTCCCTCTCCCACTTCTTCTTTCCCCCCGCAACCCCCAACGCTAACACCGGTCTTTTCCCCTTTCAGGATGTCCGAAACCTACCCCTCAGCGCGCTTCTTCAAGCTGGACGTCGACGAAGTGCCCGACGTGGCGCAGGAGCTCGGCATCCGCGCCATGCCGACGTTCCTCCTGTTCAAGAACGGCGAGAAGGTCGGGGAGGTGGTGGGGGCGAATCCGAATGCGCTGAAGGCGGCTATTGAGAAGGAGGTTGGTGGGTCTTAGAGGGGGGGTCGTGAATGCGTGGAGGAGAGGTGGGGGAAGGCGGGGGGAGGCGGGGTTTGTGCATTGGGGACTGGGATTGGGGGTCGCCTGTTTGTTGGGACTTTAGATAGGTGATCTAGTTCGCATGAGCTCGGAATTGAAAAGATGGGGACTGCATTAAATTGCGTTTGATGTCTATGCTGAACGGAGACTAACGGTCTTGCATTATCGATCCTGCAAGGCGTCTGAGATATAGGAGGTCCGATAACACACGATCCTCCTAAACTTGGCAGTCCGTAGTGGTAAACACCTGACCACTCATCACTGGAAGCTGTCAGAAACAAAGATAAGGGGCACAACGCCCAATTGAGTACACGCGGAGGCCAAGTTCGCCTAATTCCAATGTGTCGTCTTCTCGTAGGATTTCTGCGGCACGTATAGGCCGGTATCGACGTCCCTCCCACGGAGTCCCCTTCCGGCTTTCATCGTACTCGTCGTCCGGTCGAAGCAGCCGTCGGTCTTACTCGTGCTGCACACAGGCCAGGTTCTCTTGGCATCCATGTCGCAGAACACCTGCTCCTCGAGCGACACAAAGTCGGGACCCCTGGATACGGAACTTCCGCAGAGCTCCTTGGCGCTATGGCACGCGCTCGAGCTGATGATGACATAGTTGAAATTCTAGCTCCCGCTCGTGTCACTAGGGTCCACTCTACGAGCTTTCTTGGGCTTGTCGGTATTGTCGATAAGTGCCTTGTTAATATTGGGTCCTGCTTTCGGCATTACCCAGCGCCTCTTATTCAGAACCGCCTTAGGATCGACGTCGGTAAGTGTTGTTTGCCCATATTCCAATGGAGGTAAGAAGAAGGGGATATAGTCGGCATCCGTCATCTTCTCGTACATTTTGAACCTCGGTGCAGCATCGCACATGAGATCGTTGCGATCGTTATACTGTTGTGCGCGTTCATCGGTGGCTGCGAAGTCATTTATGTGGAAGCCGAAACCCTGATATCTGAGGCCGTAGGAATAGTCCCGTATCGATCCAGATGCATGCTGGCTGATGATCGTTGTCACCGGTCTTCAGCTGCGAATGATACCAGTCTGCTCCGCACTTCTTTCCGACGTCGCCAAACCAAGCCTTTTTAGTCCCGTCCGGTTGGGTGAGGGCAACGTAGGCGATACATAAACCATCGTCACCTCCGTTGGTGACGGAGATGTATTCGGTTGGCTTCTTCCCGACATTATGATCAAAGGGGACTTTTATATCCATGAAGTCTCCGTCTTTGATCTTTGTCGAATGTCCCGCCGTCCTACCGATTCTGCGACCCATGATATCGTACAGGCTAATACCAGGCTGATTTCCAGCGGTATCGTCTTTTTCGTTCATGCTCAAACCAGCAGCAACCCGGACAACCGTCTTTTTATCATCTTTATCAGGGAGCAAGGATGGAATCATCAGACCTACCCCGACAACGCTAGTGAGGGCGCCAATGATGTTTATCACAGCTAAAGCCATGTTTGCTTTTTAAGAGCAGAGAAGAGAATGCCAGTAGCCCTATAGGGTGGTGGAGAGCTTGCTTGGATGTCGGGAAGGTAAGAGAATGCGTTGATGAGAGAAGTCAGCTAATAACGATCTAGGCAGATGGGAATAGAAATGGATCAGAAGGTAGATGGCGATGCTGTGAAGACAAAGGTGAGCTCTAACAGTAGAGAGCATATTTATACCCAAGCCCTGGGCCTTCTTTTAAGTAACACCGGGGGATAGAGGCATACTGAGAAGCCTCTGGAGAAACTTCAACTCTCAACTTGGAAACCAACTCAGCTATGCTGTCCTCACCTCACCCGAAACGCTTGCAAAAGTGGCTCAGTGCATCCTTCTGGTGCCCCTGATGACATCTTCTTGCCGTGCCAACACCTCTTCCCATATGCAACTGAACAGACAACGCTTGACATCACTTTTGCAAAATTGCGGGAATGATGGATATCTGAGGTGGGGCTATTCCCCTCGAGATTCTAGTGGAACCGTAGGGCTGAATTATCCGCTAACCCAAAACAGAGACTACCAGTCCAACAACATCGACTACGCCGCCGCCAAGCCAAGATCAACAACACAAGTTCCAACAATGTTGGCTTCAATGCTGCAAGGGTGCGGCGTATGCGTACTGTGTTCTCCTGCATCCCCGCCCCTGCTGCTCTTGAAACAGTAAAAATAAAATTCAAAACAAATAATACTCAGACTCCTGATGGCCCGACAATATGGGCTCGCTCTTTGCCATCATCATCCTCTTCTCCATCCTCTTCCCCCATCTCATGAGAGAATACATGCTACCCAGTTATTACTTGTTCATTATTCTCTGTAGCATTCTGTCTTTAGACAACGCTTGAGTCTGTGTTCGGGATGGCTCCTATCGTAATCTCGTCTGTCATTCGTCCTGTTACTCTCGCCCTCTTATCCCTGAGTCCGCTCTCAGTTGCGCAGCTGTCCAGCTGCGACGCTGTAGCCTGCCCACTGGACGCGGACGGCCAGCTGCGATGCGTAATTGGCAACACCACTGCAGGCGCCATCGGGATCTCCTCCTTCACCAGCCCTCTCTCGTCGCAGCCTCTGACCTGGACGGTCGCAGTCCAGTCGATTAACGAACCGCCGAAATCTTTCACAAGGGACTTCTTCATCAGGACCCCTCCGGCCCTCAATCTAACCGACGGCGGCTCATCCCAGAGACAAGCCTGCGCTTTCTTTTTCAAAGGGTTGGCAACGAAGATCAGGTTCCCAGGCTCGGACCCAGAGTACGATCAGGGGACCTGCAACGACGCCCTAACCCAAAGCTGCGTCGACGATCTCCACACGCAAGCTCGCGCCGAGCTGGCCAATGTGCGCCGCGGTAGAGATAACAGCTCCTCGTCCACATTCGTGTGCCGCACTCTCGGCAACGCGCTGCGTGACAATGCCCTGAAGTCGTGCTCCGTTGCGTCAGACGGACGCTGAGGAAATGTCCTTTTCAGAGCTCTGACGGGTCCGAGGGCCGCACGACCGATAAAGCAGGGCGACTGCCATCCTACCATTGGGAAGGACTACGATCTCACGCTAGTTGCGAGCGACCACCTGACTTCTCCCTCGCGGAATTCCTCAGAACTCGTACCCATCCTGTTTGGGATCACACCAATCATGACAGTCATGTACGGAGGTGGTGCGCCTGAGGCGGAGGTGGACATGACCTGTTTGAAAACCATGGGACCGAAAGAAGACACAACAACCAAAAAGTTGGGTGGGCCAGCCGTGTGCGCCTTGGGAAAGAGCACTGCCATCCTCTTTGGAATTTTCTGTCTGTCTGCTTGTGTTCTTTTGGGAATCTATTAGGGTCATGGCGTGAATTTTCAGCTTATGCAGTTCCTTCAGAGTGATCAGAAAAACACCTTCTTCAGCTCAAACTGAATTTTTGAAATAACTTTATCAAAATCACATCAAATAAGCTCAAAATCTAGTCAGTAACTCACCTCATCATGCACTATAACTTAATATAGAACACAATGTTAAGATTTTCTTGATCAGTTATAAACATACAATTCTCATCTTTATCAGAGCACATCACTCAATTAAAACATAAAGCAACTCAACTTCAGATCTTTGTGAACTTAAAGATTAAAAATAATAAGTTTAAGAAAATTCTTCAATAATTTTGCATTAAATTCTTCATTAAATCTGTTCAGAACTTTACAGAAAGAGTTCTGAATCAATTTAAAATAATTTAAATTATAATAAATTTAAAAGCTTTATAATGAATCATGAATACTGTGCAATACAATACTACAGTTACAAAAAACATTCTAGAAATTCTCATCAGCAGAAATTCTGCATTGTAATTTTTTATCATTATAGAATATAGATACATACATATTTAAGTTTAAATGATAGTAAATATGTCATCATTCTTAATAGCAGCATTTTTTTCATTATTATTTAAAGAAAAAAGCATCATCACAAATCTTTTTATATCTGATGACTACAGAATTATTATCAAATTTATTAATACTGTTCTCATCAATTACTGATGTATTCTTTTATTAATTACACTACACAATTACATTAACAATCATATTTGTGTCACTGCAGATTAAAACATCATCATTATTAAGATTGCAGCTGTTAAGCAACTGAAATTAGATGACTTAACAATATATGTATTTATAATGACTGAAAAAGAGTCATTGCAGAGTAATATTAAATGAATTATATTTTTAAAAGCAGATAGCAAGATAATTATCATCATTTATGATGTCATTATATATGACATACTGATATAAAGCACCAAAATGAAAGATTAACAAGTCATAATAACATATATATAGACAGAAAATCATAAGATTAAAGCTAAAAAAGATATCTTAATTAACTATGTAAAGTGATTGTGCAGCTTAAAATAAGTAACAGAATCTGTAATGATGAAATTTATAAATATAAAGTACATTAATCTGATGCTTTAAATTGAGTTGATTTGAAACTTTAAGTATAAGAAGACAGAATTATATAATCAGACTTGTTGCATTCAGAAATGCTTTAAGTATCATAAGTATGATTACATAAATGCTTAATGTGAAGATACTTAGAAATGCAGCATATATGCAGAAAATTATAGATTTAAGAATTGTTTCTTTAAGAATCTAGAATTCAACATTAGAAAGTGTGTAAGCTGTAAAGATTTACACAAAATATGAAATAATAAGTGTTTTGAGTTTCAGAAAGAGACAGTGCATATATAGATGATATATAACATTAAGTAGACTTGATGACAGATATTAATTTAAATATCAGTTATTAAACTTAAAGAAGTCATATTCTTAAAGACAGTTAACAGTGAAGTTAATAAGATTGACATTAATAGTTATAGTAAAAGCATTAACAGCAGCAATAGTGATAACAGTGATGACAGCAGCAATATTAGCAGAAATGTAACACTTACATTATATATAATAATGAACAGCAGTCATAAAATCATCAATGAACTCTGCTTAATAATATTTAAGATTTTTATAAGAATCTCATTAATCTTGACATCAGCTCTGAAGATATTCATCAATAAAAATAGAAAGTAATCAATATTATTTACAAAAATAATAATTACAGATGCAAATTGAACTTCTTTGAAGTCAGTAAATGAAAATAGAAATAAAAGAATTATAATTAAATCTTTAAAAATGTAAATGACAAATGCTGCAGTAAATACAGCAGTAAATTATTGAAGCATTAAATTCTTTAAGTGTTAAACAGATCTAAAGAGCAGTTAAACAGCAGAAATTGAGAATGTCTTTAAGTAGAACTCAGTAAGCTTGCTGTTTATTAATTAAGATGATTTTATAATAAACATTATAAATATAGAGACAGCATATATTTTAATGATCACAATAATAATAAAGTAATGTTGATACACTTAAACTTCATCATCTTACAGTACAACACAATAAAGTTAAAAAATAAGATTATGATATCTCTACTTCAGAATTTCATCATATAAAACTATGATGTGCTGACTATTCAGAAATCATGACACAATAAATACAACAACAATATTTATCATTTCTGCAAAGATTGATTTTATCTGATCTATTTAGAATTCATAAAAAAAGAATTAACTTAAGTCTGCTTCTATATTAATTCATGATTAAATCATGCAAACTGAACAGTTCAGACACACAGTAAAGATCTTATAATTTTGAAGATTCAATACACTGAACATAATCAGTTTAAATGTCTATATATTCACAATATGTACAGAGAAGCAGTCAGAGAAAACATTACAGTAATTTTGAAATAACTAAATGATTTATTGAAAAATAATCATTAATAACACATTATAGTGAGAGACTTCAATCTGCATTATTTAACATGAAGAAATCTAAGAATAAAGAAGAATTTACAGATAAAGTAGCTAATACAAATAATAAATGAATAACAGCTTTCTCTGCTTTTATTGTAAAGCTTAGTTATGTAAAGATCTCAGTAAGTATGCAGCATTATAAATTTAATGTTAAACAGCTTAGACATTACTTAATAATTAATTAGCTGCAAAATATAACAATAATATTATAACTTTAATCATTACTTTATTATCACTTATCTTCTGCTGTCTACAGCAGAGATCACATTACAATTTTATTAATAATGAAATAAAGTAAACATAAAGCTTTTATAACAGATTCTGATAGAATAGCTGTCAATATTACTTTATAATTACAATGAATTTAATATAAAACAACATATAACTGTCATCATAAAGACAATTTAAATCACAGTGAAGACAACAGTACTGATGTCAACTCTTAGTAAATGATTAAAGTTAGAGTTTGGCTCAGAAGCAAAAGAGATAGTGAGAAAAGTAAATAAAAATTGTTATTAATGATAAAGAAAGTAGAGCATATACATTTAAAAGATGTACTGCTGAGTTTATAATGAAAAAGAGAAGAAGCTGACAAAATTAATGAGAATAAGTCACAGAGAATGAATAAAGATAATCTTAAAGAATTTTTAAAAATTATAAAACTTAATAAAATAAATCAGAAATTGCAGAGCTGCAAGTCAGACTTTTACTTTTATTCTGAAATAGATAAAAAAAACTGAAACTTACAGAACTGCAGAATAAGATAGAATTACTTTAAATAATCTTCTTTTTAATTTCTTTAAAGATGAATCTCAGTGTAAACTCATGAGTCTCTTATCTATAAGAGACTGATGAGTAAGATATGTAACAATGTAAGACACTACATTACAACAGCTATTCAATGAAGTTTCAATGTTAAAGTCTTGTATTGATGAAGATTAACAATTAAGAAACTTAAAAGATTTGTATGCAAAGACTGTCTATATAGTACTTTGCTTATCAATTATTGTGTAAGAAGTTCAGCTATGATTTAATATGAGTGCATAATAATATCATGACACTCAGCAACATTGTAGAATATAAGTACTCTGAGCTGATACTTATGTTTTTAATTACAGAGATTGAATTAATAAAGATCATAATGTAGATATTAGACAATAAAACATTAAAATTAAATAATATATTAAATTAAATTCTATACTGAATATTACTGCAACTACTTTTACTGCTGCTTTCACTGTACAACTTATATCTGAACAGCAGAAGACATTTAAAAGTCTTTAAATATTTTATTACAGTGATGCTGCAGAAGCTCAATAAAGAAGATTATTAATAATTTAAAATATATTAATTAATAATACTTTTAAACATTATAAGTAAAGCTCTGAAGTTCATGATGATACATAGAATAAGTTACATGATAAAGATTTATTAATTGTTACTTAAAACACTGCTGAGAGACTGAAAGATTATGTTTACAAAGTAGACAATTTATACATTGCTAAAGCAGATTCATAAAATATGAAAGTTAAACACATTAATTACATCACTATTAATGTTGAATGTATCAGAAATCTTTAATAATGTTTTTTATAAAAGATTATTTTACAATCTTCAAAAATGCTATCTATCACTAAAGATAATAAACTGAATAAAAGACTTTCTAAGAAAAAGAATATTAATAATAAAGCTGTTAAAATATGAGTTAAAGAGCTTTGTCATTCATATAAATATATTTTAAAGCTTATTATTATCATTCATTTTATATCTGTTTTACAATATTGACATACTGAATCTAGTCAATGACTCACAGCTTTGAATCACAGCAGTGAGTTAAATTGATGATGTAAGCATTATGATGATAAAAAAGTTAACAGAAAAGAACTGTATCATTTTGTATACAATGTATAATTACATAAAGCAATAAGCTCAAAGACATATCTTTATCTTTATCTCAGTTAAATATAAGTTTATTTATTTTACAAACTGTTTTACAAAACATAACATAACAGTAAAGCTGACTCTAAATAAACATACAGTATAGACATCATTGATGTACAGAGTGCTGAGAGTCATCTTGAATTTACATTTAAAATAAAATGTACATATATAATACATTTAGATTTAAGTTACAATAAGTCTTAAGAATTTAACAGTGTTAATAGACTTTATATAAAGCTTTAAGTTTAAGAATTTACAGAGACTCTATATAACAATAATGTTGCTGTAGATTCTGTACTGCTGCTCAGTTTAATACAGCTTAGATAGTGAGTACAAAATAATTATACAATAAAAATGAATTCTTCAAAAATTAACAGTCATACAGTAATGAGTAGAAGTCATTATAATGAGAATCTTTCACATAATAGTGAGCTTAACACTGAATATAAAACTCTTTCTTCTTTTGATGAAACAGCAGCTAAAGAAGACACTGAAAGAGTTTATACTTTATATTGTTACTGTGTTAATCTACATTTTAATGAAGAAAATCAGATCTAATTTTATAAAGAAACTTTACTAAAAGAGCTCACTGAAATGTCTATAGCTCTGTTATAAGATGTAGACACAATTAACTTAAAATTCAGAGTACTTTACATTGTATTATTATGATGAAATAACTTAACTATTTACATAAATAACAATGCAGATAAAGCTGTCTGCAGATATGATATTAATAAACTTTGTTGAGACTGAAAGATGTTAAATATTTACATGAATAACAGTGACATTGAGAATTAAATGAGTGCAGTAATAATGATATTGAAAAGAGATCTAAGATAAATGATATATATAAGTATAGATAAGATATTCATAGTGTATATAATGAAGCTACAGAATTTAATCATAATGATGAGCATAATAAGTGCAGTAAAAATGATAGAACTAAAGCTCTGAATAGTAAACATATATATAGATAATTAAGTAGTGACTTAATTAATCATTAAACTGAGTATATAATCAGATTAATACTTACTGCAGTACATAATGAAGAAGATAAATAATCTATAAAGTTAAAAGGTTTAGATATGAATTTAATGAATATTAATGCATATAAAAGTATTAGAAAATGAAGAGATAGATAAAGTGATTAAGATAGTGATTTAGATTAAAGACATTACATATTAAGAAAGAATAGATTATAGAGATTTGACATTTAATTATTATCTATAAGATAAGACTTTATCAGTAAATAGTAAAAGAATGAGTCAATGACTGAAAGAATGAAATAGTAAGATAAATTACATTTAACATGAAGCAATAATTAGACAAAAAAATATTAAATAAATATATAGAACTTTACTGACTCATAAGCTTTCTTATTATTTAGTTATGTATAAAGAAGATTAATATGACTTATTATCTTTATATTATAAATTAAATGAATTCTTTACAATGTCTATACAATCTGAACATTTAAACTATTCATTATGTATTAATGAAATGTTTACAAATCTGAGATTTAAGAAAGAAATTACTGAGATAAGTTAATGATATAAAGAAGATTTTATGAGACTCAGCATTAATTAAAGTGACTATTATATTTATATTATAAAGTAATCTTTTAAGACAATTTCAGACTGTAAAAGAAATATCAGAAGATCTGACATTCTTAAATGTAATTTAAAATAGAAAATTCAATAATTACACACTTTAGACTGCAGAAAAGACAATTAATTGTTTATAGTAATGTTTATTTTTTATTGATGACAGTTAAAGAGAGACATTAGCATTAAATTATAAGAAAAAAAGATTAATAAATATCAGAATTAAGAGAAACATGAAGAGCTACAGAGAGTAAAGTTAGAATTTGTATTAGTTAATTTATGAGGTGACAGTGACAGTGATGATGACAGTAAGATGATAATGAGAGTGAGATCAGTATGCATTAGCTGCTTGTAGTTATGTGATGTATGACAGCCTAGGCAGCCTCAGTCACCTATGAATCAATCAATCAATCAATCAATCAATCAATCATGCAGTTTCTTCACCTTCAATAGGTTGTTCATGCATTCTCTACATCATCATCATGAGTGTTGCTCAAGTCGTTTGTTTTGACTCCTGACTTAGTAGGAAAATCAATAGCAATGTTTCCATGCTCTTGACTGTATAACATCCTACCCTCATCTGGAGCCATCATCAAGGTACCATGAGATGTTCTGTGCATACAAGGTCCCCCTGAGGTCCTGCCCGGGCGAGCTCTTCCCTGTCTAAATAAGGCCACATCAACCCCTAAGGTAGCAAGCTGTATTATTTTAGGTGTGGCGTTGGTTCCTGTGCCGTATGCTCCGTGCCGTATTGCTCCGTGCCGTACATTAGAGTAAACTCTCTGACCACTGTCCTTCTGTGCCTATTTCCGCTGTCTGATCTATCAACTCCTACTAGTACCTACATAACACCGGCAGCTTCTACAACGCCCAACTTTCCAACGCCGATCCGTGAACCTTACCCATGCTAAGTCTAGGTTCTTAAGTCGTCAAGGGAAATGTCTCAATCATAGACCGGCACAGCCATGTTCGGGCTTCAAGAATGTCCTATTCCTGAACCACCAAGTTGGTGTTTTGTCTGCACTCCCGCTTTGCCCCCTCCTTCACCCCCGCCGCATTCGTGTACCAACGTTGTTTCTCGCATATTGTATATCAAGTACAGGAGCTTTTGCTGAAGCTGAGCCCTCGATGAAGGAGAAACCAACAAGTTGCTAGGCTTGAGTCTTCAAAACATGTTGGCGTTTTGTCCATAGTCGAGCTTTCCCCCTCGTTCACCCGCACTGCCTCCTTTCTCCAACATTGGTTCGAGCATGTTGTATACAGAGCATGGATTTCTTCGTCGAAGCGTTTCAGGACCCTAGAGTTTTTGTGGATGCTAAGCCTCTTGATGCAGGAGCGACCAACAGAATGCTAAGGTTCAATTGTCAAACATGTTGGGGTGTTGCCTGTGCTCGCGGCATTGAGAGAGTTGTTGGAGTTGGGGATCACTCCTAGGCAGTTGTTGGAAGCCAGCGTAGAGAGTGTGACTGCCACGTATATAAGGATTGCGAGAAGCGGGTGTTTAGGTCTGTTCTTTCTTGGCTAGGTCATCAGAGCCCAAAGGATCCATTCCGTTTGTTGAGTTTTTCACGAGGCTTGAAGTTACTCAAGGTATTTGGCAGCCTTGATATCCCTGAAACCAGTATGCGCGCGTTCTGACAGCTCCCTCTCCTAACGGCGGCCATCTATGGCTTCCACTCCTTGGTGGACTCGAGGGCATTGCCGGACAACTCGCTTGTTCCGGCCGACGGTCGCTGCCACGGGGTATATTGTCCAGGTGAGCAATACATGCGTCTGACATCATCTTGAAGTGAGGGAGACAAAACCGCTGACTTTGCTTACTCCTTTAGTGGGCCTGGCGTCCGAGCTGGGCGAGCCTAAAGCCAGCGCCCGGGAGCTTACGGCACTGTTGAGATGGGCCCCCATCTTTCCAAGGGTGCCAGTGCCCCCGCTCAGAATCGGGAGTCCCAAGGGTTCACCGAAAGGTGAGACTGATCCAAATAATCCGGAGGGAGCACCGCAGAACCCAGCGGATCCACACTCAGGTCAATCTTCGAACCCAGCGGATCCACACTCAGGTCAATCTTCAAACCCAGCGGATCCACATCCAGGTCAATCTTCGAATCCGGCAGACCAAGGAGAATCGAGCACACAGGGTGCGGGTAAAACCCCGGCACGCATTGCAAGCGCCAAGCCAGATGACCATGCTGGGACGACGCCGGAGTCATTGTTGATGGGAGAATCCAAAGACTTCAACTCGCTTCCTCCAAAAGGACGCGGGCTTGACGATGAAGTTCACAGAGCAATCAGAGATAACGAACCGGACGTGAGGCTGCCCCGATTGACTGACAATTACGAGGTGAGAGATAAGATAGTACCCGGAGAAGTGGCGATAAAGGCACAGGACCTCGTGGAACCATTCCATGACTTTCAGGTTGACATAAGCATGGCGAGACAAAGCTCAGCCACGGTCAACTCGGGAGGTCTTGTAGGGAAAAAAGCCGCCGTCGTTGTAGGAGGCAGATACTACGACCAACACGGAACCATTGTCGCCGATAAGTTATTCGCAACCAACGATATAAATCCCGAGACCAAAAGAATGAGGCTATCGGATATCGTGTTTTTGCAATGGCAAGAGTTTGCCTCGCACAGAAACACTGCCGGCAGATTGAAACACGGAATGAGGGACCAGGTGAACGAGCTGAAATACTTCGTGGCTGAAAACATTCAAAGTAGAAGTACCATCGAAACCATAGCAACAGCACACAGGAAAACCAACCAGGCAGTGAACGAGAAGGGTGTCTTCCGGAGAGGCGGGGAGGGCGCACAGAAAGAGTCATTCGAGGCGCTGCTGTACACGCCAATCGTAGCCAGTGTTCAACACATGCTCAGGCAGCATCATGGAGCACTTGGCGACAAGAGAATTGCGGAAATCACAACCTATCCCAGAAGCTACGACCCGAACACGCGACAGGGTAGGCAGCAAGCTGTGATGACTTTGAAGCTGGAACATTGGAACCCGTAGAGGATCGTGTAATGTGGCTGCGGAGACGGTCACGGGAAATTACAGACACGAGTATCTGTGGTTGTCCCTTACCTACGAGAGTTCCAAATTGCAAAGCCACTTCAAGAAATTGTCTCTTCCATGAAGCAGTTTACCAATTAAAGCAGTTTTGTTTTCAATTTGTCTTGCGTTTTCCAAGTTACATGTACGAAGGCCAGTTACAAAATTCTGGGGCAGCGCAAAAATATATATCCTTAGAATCGTTCAGCCATCGTGAGCGCCAGATTTTCTACGTGTGATATCAGGACTTTTATATGCCTTTAGTAGATGAATTAGGCAGTGATACTACATCTAATGATCTTTTGAGGTACAGCTGGTTTAGGTGACTAAAGGCGCTGATATCACACAAGTAACAGTGCAAATGGACTAACACCAACGTTCCCTTTATTGAAAAGTAAGCATTGAAAGTAAGCGGGTGTGTCGGCAGCGTGAGCGTAATCTAAGGTCTCCAATGATTTTCACCCTTGCCGTCGTCTGTAAAGTAAGGTGCAAGCTCGGTCTTTAGCGGATCCACTTCTTTGGCCCCAAGTTCGAGCAGCGTCTTCACCACATCATCATAACAACTCACCATCGCCCGGATCATAGGGCTGTCTCGATATTCCCCGCCGTCGACATCAACCCCAAGTCCCACCAACAGCCTGACCGTATCCTCGTGGCCCCGTCCGGCCGCGAACTCAAGTGCGACATCTCCGCAACGACTACGACCTCGGCAACAGAAGGCATTAAGATCAAGCCCCTTGTCCAAAAGGAACAGTATCATGCGTGTCTCCCCGTTCTTTGCAGCCTGTGTGATAACACAGCCGTCGCGTCCTTCAGCACCAATATTGGCCCCGCCGTCCAGCAGCATCTGCACGACATCCTCGTGTCCATTTCGCGCGGCCAGATACAAGGGATCGCCACAATGGGACTCGTAATACCAGGCGCCACGGTCTAGAAGCAGTCGCACAACGCGCGCATGGCCCCCTCGGGCAGCTTCGTGCAGAGAGTTCTTGCCTTCAAGATCCCTTGTATTCACATCGAGTCCGGAGTCCAGCAGTGTCTGAACGACATGTAGATAGCCCTCCGCCGAAGCTCTAAACAGTGCCTGGGCCATCATTTTCTCCTTGTTAGGGCAATGCCTTGGGCTTAATAGTAACCACATTATATCGACGTGACCCTTGCCCGCAGCAGCCACAACCGCATCTTCGTAGCCCGCGTGTAAGAGATACATCTCATACTCAGAATATAGCAGGCATCTGACGATCTGTTCCTGACCGGCTTCGCAGGCATCTCTCAGCGCGGCGGCGGCCGCCTCTCCTGAACTTGCGTAGCTGTGGGTTTTGGTATTGTACTCCATCAGCAGTGACACGATATCTCTGAGACCCAATCTCGCTGCATTTTGTAAAGCGAAACCGAAATACTGGCTTTTGACGTTTGGATCCGCTCCTTGAGAAAGTAGAGTTTGTAGCTTGGGTATATTTCCCACGGCTGCGGCCCCGGCGAGTATGTTCCCACATTGGTCCGAGAAGCTGCCTTCCGTCTTATCGTTCGACTCCAGAAGCTCTGATAGTCTATAACCATCATACCTCAGATCGTATGCCACAGCAGCACATAGAGCGCGTGAATACTCGAAGCGTTGGTCCTCCACTTTCTGTACATCTGCATCGTCGAGTAGCGACTCAACGACCTGACGGATGGTGGAGGTGAGAGGTTCTCGACCGAACACACGCGGTTTCGCGATCCTTCCCTCCAAGCGCCTCTTTACCCACTCTGGACCCATATGTTTGTGCCGTTGCCCTACATGGAGGTCAAGGATGCGAGTTCCAAAAAATACACGCATGACTTCCGCATCGAACTCCCCTAGCGCAAAGCTTCATTATTGAAACAAGATGGACTAGATGCCATTGAAACGTACTGCACACCAGTCGGAGTCTAACCGCCTTGTACAAGCCTACAGCAGCAACCATGTGTTCGATAATGCATTCAAAGGCCGGGATTGGGATATCAAGTAGGTGCATGATGGGATGAAAAAAATGCGGAGGCCGTTAGAACACAAATGCAAGCCGGAAAAAGTTCAATTACACAGTCTTGTGAGGCACTGGTGCAAGAAGTAACACACTGATGCCACCTAAGTATGTGATAGCTGTGCCACTGGTGCAGCAGCGGCACAGTGAAGCATTGCCACAACAAAGGAAAGGCCAAGCCAAGAATATTCTTGTGGTAGATTTCAAAAGTTTGCGGAATAATCTCAACCAGAAATGACAGAAGATTGCTTTAGACATAAGGCCCGTCATATAAACGCTCCGGACCTTTGGGCTCCCAGCCCTCACAAGGCAAGAGTCTGAAGTGCTTCAGCTACTCCAGTTCTATAGATTACTAATCGTTGACCACCCCTAGCGGTTCCAGGCTTCCATGCCTAAACTCACATGCTCTGTCGTGGTCTAAACTTACCATAGTCCCTACCATCACGATAGAGTTGATGTGAAATCTTCTGGATGCCCTCCTACAAGCTTGCGAGACAATGAATATGAAGGTACTTCTTTCTCAGTCCTCAGCATCCCGAGCACGTTCAATAGCCTCACCATGGTCAAAAGCGAAATACAAAATCCTCGTCCCCCTATCGAACGTGTAAGAGGAGAGCAGCAACAGGTTCAACAGTCCCGTCCAGGGGACAAACTCCCATTCTCCCCAGTGTCCTAATTGCAATTCCCGCCACGAACCCCATCCAACGCGAGAAGCCCTCCGCTCGATATCCTCCTATACATACCAGCATGAAGCCCTCCAGCTCAGTAAAATCTCTTGTCTCCTCGGCCATGGAAAGTGCTTGAGACCCAACACCGCCTTTTCAGATGTATAGAAAGCCTCTTGGGGAATCCTCCGTAGACTAAACTCACATACTTTTGACGATTGAAAGACGAGATGTATAGGAGAGTCGACATTCTGGAAGGGAAACGTGTACAGATACAGAAAGAAGACCGTGAATTGCTTCTGGAGAAGTAAACAAACGACAACAAGAGCTAGGGCTTCCTTATCATGCAATGCAATCGATCAGTTCCTCTCCACACCAAGTCTTCTAAAACATAGCTCATATCTTGAAGTGATGAGCAGTCGCTATTTTGATGGCTATGTCACGATGTCTTATCCCCGCTATTGGTTGTTTGTATGACAGGAAAGCCAAGGAATTGGTACGCCTCTGCGGATACAACGTGAAACGTGGATAGCAATTCTCGCATTCGGAGGCTGTGCTCGTAGCAAGCATGCTTATGACACGGTATGACTTTCGCAGTCGACAACCTGCCGCTTATTGTCTTGCATCTGTGAAAGTGCATTTTCTAAGCATAAAACATCACAACCCTAATCGGACGAAGCTTTCCAGACCCAGCTTTCCAGACATGTATGGTTGCAGCACTGTGAGATCTGGCGGCACAATCGCGGCTCTGCTCATGCTATTGACATCTTCGGCTATATGCTCATCAATGGCTGGGCGAGCAAGCCTTGATCAAAGGGAGGCGCGACAGGCCGATGTGAGTCTCAACATGGCTCGTGGTTGATATGGGTTTCGATGCTGATTCAGGCGCGGCCAGGTACGATGCCGTGGCCCCCATGTCACTCAAATGCAGCTAGGACACAATTTCCTTGTGGAAGACTATGAAGACCTGACCGACTGGTGTGTCCGCGCACCAGTGACGCAGTTTCGCTGCCTATATAGTCGCGCTGCCGATGCCTGGTATCTCCGCGGTCTTAATCCCCGCTGGAATTCAGAGTGGATTGATGCAGTGGAACAGTGCCAACTGTTTTGCGTGTGTGAATTTGAAGAAGACTCGGCAAATTTTCGGAATGGAGGTCATACGACGGTGTAGAACATCGTACTGGTGCAACAAATGTTGGATTCTCGGATGGGAACAGGCAGAGGATGCGGTATGGATCCGCGAACATAGCTGATAATAGATCTTTAGGCCTCGGAGACACAGAGACGCATAATAGTGATGAACATGCAGCGACAACTTATAGCCACCATTTTTCAAAGTAGCTGACTTAGTTGGAGATCAAATCTCCACTCGGAAACTCCGAAGTTGGACGGTATCACTGCATAACCACGGCATTTCGATATCGAGAGCGATACCAACGCCGGAGCAGGTTGCTACCTCCACGTTCTTGTACTGGCATTACTCTCGGAAATGGTCATCGCCAATCCAGGCTAGTACTAAGTCAGGCAGACGCTCTGTATCAAACGGGTGTCCGGCCACTCACATTGTATACTATCCTTACTGTGGCTGACCTTGAGTTTTGTAATGAAGTTGAAGGTGACCTTGACAAGTTGTAGTTGGGAAAACTTTACTCTTCACATTCCACCCCATTCAATACAAAATGTTCTAACCTTTCTTTCTCTGGTTGATCCGTCTGCGCCAAGTCCATCCTCTTCTTCGACGCCTCCGATTAAATAGCCTTTCTTGACCCCTGTACCTAGCCTTCCTCCACCCACGAGATCCAGTAAATCAATCTCATCGTCCCACTGCATTCCCGTTGCCAAGAAATGACTATGGAACCGAAGTGGATCACCGGGGTACACAAGATACTGACACCCGAACCGTAGGCCTGGGGAGATGAAGTAGCCGTGCGAATGTAGATGCGCAAATAGAGGATAGGAGCTTGGAACCTTGGGCAAAGGTAAACCCGAAGACCGTGTAGGCGTCGGTAAAGGGGGATAAGACGTGGTGGGGGTGATTGCATAACCTGCAGTGTTTGACGTCGAGTGGGTATGTTGCGAAGGTGCCAAAGATGAAGCTCGAGTCGGTGCTGTTGAGAGAAAGATTGATTCTGTAGATCCGTCTTCCTCTTCCTCGTACACAAGACTCTCTCTAAGATCTGCAGTCATCGCTGAGGTGGGAGCAGCCTTCCTCTCTTCCATTCGTTCCAAAGCCCTCTCTGTCTTCTCTCCCTTCCTCGCCTGGACTAGTTTCGCCGCTTGTGCCCCTTCCCTCTTCAGCCCGCGCGTATATTCTAATCGTGCACTCTCGCTCAATCCTGGTAAGCCCTCGTCGTGCGTCCTAACGTCATCGACGATGAAGGCAGCTCCCTTCTCCACCAACAGTCGCGCTTCTTCAGGCGTGAGCTGAAGGGGAATGCCAAGGAAGACATTCTGTTGCGGTACTTGAGGGATGCTACCGATCAGAACCCCAGTGATATGATGGAAACGACGGATGTATGTAATTGCATCGATAGAGAACAGAAGATAGCGGTTGCTAATGAGGGAAATAGGGAATGGCTCGTTGACGCTTGGTAGGTTGGATGCCATGCTGTTTATCGTCTGTTAGGGTTGTTCACGAGCTAATGACGCTGATATAGCCATTGCTGGAACCCTTCGAGGTCTGAGTACTAATTAGTGGGTCGCCCACACATTCGAAGATATAAGAACAATGCGCCTAGATCCATATCATATACACAAATATTAAGCTCACATCAAACACCCAAAGGGGTTTCAGTGGATTGACAGATTGTAATTAATTAATCATGTAGGTCAAATGAAAGAAGCCTGAGTAGTGAGAGTAACTTACTGAGTCATAACACTCCAGTTGTGGACAGCACCATATTGAAGCTTTGGAGATCACCACGGCGCACAACGAAATGAACCTTGCTTGGAGGTTGCCGCACTTCCTAATGATGACTAACACAGTCTAAGCTCATGTTTTCTCGCTTGTCAGATCGTTGTAAGATGGCCCGTGCTCTGTGATCCTTCCTTATAGGACTCTGACATACGACCTAAAAGATGGGTCTGCCAGTCTCTGTACAGAACCTCGTATGAAGAGTCATGAACTCCACAATTCTTACTCTGCTGATTTCAATCCCAGTAATACTATTTATAGGTCCGTCTACACATGAGCTCTACATCCGGAACCTCAATCGCTGATTATGGCAGCATACTTGGCGCTTTCCTCCTGTCTTGGAGACCGCTTTCGGGCGAGTCGCTCGGTCAATCCACAGGGGATCACATTCGGGGAAAGCTATCTCCGTACAATGACCAACAGTGGTCCAGCAATGTCCGAGCAAATCGAGATGGAGAGTATGCTGTATCATCCAGCCGAAGATGAGGAACCTTGAGCGACCTGAGTAGTGCGGCTCATCCCCGGTTTTATGCCCGAACCCCATGCCTGCCTTATTAGAAGTCAATATCTACTTTGGTCGGTTTTACATCTACTTCGCCCTTTTGCGCTTCCGTGTCTCCCTCCACTGGCGGCAGATTGAATGGCTTAATGACGAACTTCCGCCTGCTAACCGTAAAAGCCAGATCATCACCCACTGCCCCACCTGTACCGCCACTGGCTCCGCCTCCTCTTTCATGAAATACAGGTAACTTATGGATTTTCAGCATTCCCTGCGGTTGCTCCTCTTGCGCCGCGGTTGCGCCTGTTGTGCCGGTCGAAGTTCCAATGTTCGACGTGTGAGGGAACGGGGCGAGTTCAAGGACACCATCGGATAGAAGCTCCATCCACCGAACCAAGCCATTCGAGCGAGGGTACAAAGCCAGAGGGAGGGTTAGTACAACTGTCAGTTGCGTTGGATATTGGCGGAGAAGAGAGCGCAGGCAGTGTAAGAACTGGAGGATATGTTGAGGATTGCTGGCATGTGGCGGATAAAGGGCTGGCGAGAGAAGGCTCGGAAGGACGAGGCGATGTATGGTGGTGGGTGAGCTGGACGAGATTCTGTTCGTGATGCTTTGAAGGATATGTCCGAATGGCGATATGTTAGCCGTGGCACCAGAGACTGGGATGAAGTTGATTGTTGAGTTAGCCGGCAGTTCGAGACGCTTAGCTAAGTCGAAGATGTGGCAGAAACTTGATGGTACGTTCAGATTTGAGTTTGATATGTCTGTGAAGGTTGTCGGCTGCAGGGGAGTCCTGTCTGGCGTTGATGATGCGCCTATGCCCATCAGTATATCACAGAGAAGACGCTGTCTGAGCAGACCGAGAATGAATGATCAAGTGTTGATTATGTACACAAGCAGCAAGAAACAAAGGCAGAGGTATCCCACCTCTTGGCCCTGCTGCTCCACTACCAAACTCTCCCAACCGCTCATACCTCCAAGCAATCTTCATCCTCTCTTTCTTCTCTTTGTTCGCACTATCGGTCTCATTATGGGTTTCAGCGGCTCCAACCAGTCCAGGGAGCTCCCTCCCCCATTGCTCCCCGACACCGACGACATGAACCGTATGCCCCTGGACCAGTCCTTCAGCAGCGTAGTAACGTAGCAACGCACCAGCGTAATCCGTCGTACCAAGCTCTTCAATCAGGAGCGAGTTACCTAGCGCAAGCCCCGCATGACCTGCTAAGACCGCATCGAGCGAAGGCGTACCTGTCGAAGTAGTAGGCCGGCCATCGAGCGGCGACGGCCGAACTCCCGGTGTTGGTGCTAACGGTTTTGTGGCTGTAGCTGATGATAGGAGTCTGTCATCACTGGGATGACTGGTAGATAAAGAAGACCTACCCGGTGAGCTGGACGAGATACCTATATTGCGTTTCCGAAAAGACATCGTGACTTATATGTATTTAGAGATCGGAATGAAATGGCAATTCCAGTGTCACTGTCGCAAAGCTCCGGCAAGCTAGCGGCGCCGTTTACACCGAACAATTTCTCTTGCAGAATGAATTCATATATTACAGTAAATCAGCATTGAAAAGCTAAGTACCTTTATCGCACCTCAAAGCAGACCATCCGCAGCATTAACAGCGTGCTGCCTTTTTCGCCATTCAAAGAGCAGTCCGACCCCACTATCAACCCCACCATGTCCGACTCACAGCTCTTTGAGGATACCTTTACCCTCACCTCCCTCAACGCGCAGAAATATGACCGCGTGTCCCGAATATTCGGTACCTCCACCTCCGCCGATACCACCTTTACGCTGGACGTCAATACGGAGCTGTACCCATGCAGCGTTGGCGACCAAGTGCAACTCGTGATAGCTTCCACGCTGGCACTGGACGGGACCAAAGACGACGAGAGAGGATGGAGGGGAGTCGGGAGGGGTGAGGCCACTCTGGCGGACATGTTCGATTACGTTTGCCATGGAAAGGTATATCGGTTCGAGGACGGGGAGGGGGAGAATATGTACGCAATCTGTTTGCTCCTTCGGTGGAAAAAGTGTGAATAATGGACGTCTGCTAACACATGCGATTTGTAGCAAAGTGTTCATCTCATTTGGGGGCTTGCTGTTGTATATGGAGGGACCGTACAAGAAAATGACGCCTCTACGGGTGGATTACGTCTACTTGTTGATGAAGAAATGAGGGCAGCTAGGGGATGTCAAGAGCAGGGGCCAAGGAGGCATCGTTCGAACAGCTTTGGTGATTATTAACAGCATCAGGAAGGCGTATCATCTGCATTGCTCAGGGCGGCATACCAAAAGTGCGGGCGTTTGGGCCTGGAAAGATTTGCAGATCGAGCTTTATAGCAGGATCAGGGTGTCGGAAACTCTAATCTTCTATGGAGTCTTGAGACTATCTCGATATAATCTTCCTCATTTTCTGGAGTAAGAATCCCATGCCGTATCAAAAAGTCCAGTAGGACAAGCGCGCAATTCGGCTTGAACTCTCCCCTGGCTAGTGCGCGCTGGACCTCCTCAACCGTCCATAAATAGAAGTCTTCGACCTCATCGTCGCATGGTTTCGGCAAGACATCTTCTCCTACTTCGAGGTCGTAGACGTACTGGCACTCTGGCTGCAGCAGTCCGATTTCACCACCTGCCCTTTCATCTCGAACGTAGAAGTAGCTGACCGTACCAGCAGCTCTCGCACCTTTTCGTACCAGGTCTTCGGGCAATGATGCCTCCTCAGATGCTTCCCTGACCAGACATTCGAACGGGACTTCTCCTGTGCTCAGACCCCCCGCAACAGTGTTGTCCAGCATGCCGCCGTACGTCTGCTTGTTCTTTGCTCTTCTCGGCACCCAGAGCTTGATGCCCTCCTGAGCTCGAACGTAAGCTGTCATATGCACTCCATATGTCACGACACCAAAGAGAGGACTAGCGGCGCGCTCGATGTTCAGTAAGAGCTCTCCGTCAGGGCCGTAGACTGGATAGAGCTCGTTCCTCCAACCTTTCAGAACTCGGAATGTACCCTCATCCTCAGCTTTGGCCATCGTTTGTGCCACCAATATGCTGCGCTTTGAAAAGTCGTGCACAGTGCAGATTGTCACGGTGCGAGCGTGAGCATCCACAGCCCAGTGCTCAGGCCAATGCATAGCATCCACGGTGCTTGAAAGGATGTACCCCAACGTCCTGTTGCAGCCTTTGACGAGAAATCTGTAATAGGTTGACAATTGGGTTGTGTAGAGTTGAGGGTCATCATAAGAGTATGGGAAGCTGGCAGGCCTTGAGATTAGCGGATCCGATCCGACAGGAAATCATGCAAGCCAATGCCTACCAATCGCACTCTTTTACCAAGTCGAGGTTCAACTTCATGATCGTCTTCAACACATATTATTCGTTGTGACTGACTGGATCAGTTACGGCGATGAGGATCCGGTTACTGTACATACAGCGGATCCTACAAAGTTGGCTCCAGCACTCACGCAACTTTTTTTTTGAAACTTCTTCAAAATCAAGCTCAAACAACAGCATTTTGATGTTAAAATCACAATTAAACACTTATTTCTATAAATC
>JAABUJ010001189.1_pt1 | contig 39905 bp, 35 predicted proteins | sample 5559131 | NCBI WGS metagenome assembly JAABUJ01 (sample SAMN10711875, study PRJNA513366) | rock metagenome | isolation source: Antarctica rocks | place: Antarctica: Victoria Land, Mt New Zealand nord | collected 2016-01-07 | reverse complement strand
TTGGGGATCTGCTGCCGGGCGTTGAACATCATGACCCACCTGGGGATGCCGGTGAGCGTCAAGCTCGCGTGAGGCCCTCATCAAAAGGGGACAATGCGTCCCCCGCGACTTCGTGCAACAACGCCTCACTCGGGGTGAGAGAAAAGCCGGATCGATCGCCGCGAGCCGGAAAGGGTTGCCGAAGATTTCGCGGATGAGCCGGGAACAACCCGCGTGGAAGTTTTCGATGTGCCGGATGTAATCCCGTTGAAGTGGTCAGTGGTCAGTGGTCAGTGGTCAGTGGTCAGTGGTCAGTGGTCAGTGGTCAGTGGTCAGTGAGCAGTACGTCAGCCCGCCCTGGGGGAAGATCCGGCATCGGGGCCTGGGGGTGCCGGGGAGGGCCTCGGCGGCGGCCCGCCAGAGCTTGGACTGGTCGGCGAACAGGCGGATCGGGCCGAGGCGGGGGCCGACCCGGTCGAAGAGTGGCGGGGCGTAGACCAGGACGGTCCGGTCGACGACCAGCTCGCGAGCCCATCGGACCAGGAACTCGCTGGGGGCGTGCAGGGCGGACATCACTCGGTCGGCGGTGGCCAGGCCCCGGCGGATCAACCAGCCCCCGGCGGCTCCCGAGGCAGCAATCCCGCGCATCGCGGGCATCGGGAACGAGCGGTCGATCTCGGCCGGGTCGGTCCAGAAGAACCCGACCAGGACCCCGCCGGGACGCCCCGCGGCCCGGTGCTGGAGCAGGACCTTGAAGCTCTGCATCGGGTCGCCCGGCCAGGGGGCGTTGCCGGCGACCACCAGGTCGACCGACCGGGGGTCGACCGGCGGCGCCTGGAACCGCCGGCGGGCCTCGGCCGCCAGCCGGTCCTGGACCGGGTCGGGGTGGCCCGAGGCGACGTGCAGGACCGTCCCGGGCGGCCCGAGCAGGTGGCTGATCGAGACGCAAGGGCCCAGCCTCGCCGCCGCCGACCGGATCGCCCGCCGCATCGGGTTCTCCGAGGCGTCGGACCCCAGGAGTCGCGCTGCCTGGTCGCCTCCCAGACCCTTCCGGTGGATGGCCGCCAGGGTCGACCGGTGGCTCGTCCCCGGGAAGATCAGCTTGTACCCGCCGCCGAACCCCGCCTGGAGGTGCGGCAGGACCGAGCCGATCAGGACCCGGAGGTCCGCCCGCGCCACCGGCCGGAACACCCGGACCGGCACCCCCTCGGCCGTCGTCCCCAGGTCGTCGTACTCGTCCAGGTCATCCACCGGGGGGCTGAAACACTGATAGCCGTCCGCGACGGCCGCGCCGACCCTCCGACGCATCGTCGGAGCGTCCAGGGCATGATGGCGGCCCACGCCGACGCTGATCGAAACGTCCTCCGGGCGTACGCCTGAGGAGTGCAACCGTCCGAGCAGCGTCGGCAGCGCCTCGCGGACCGGCGTCCAGCGCGACGGGTCGTCCACCACGATCGCCACGGTCGAGCCCGGCCCAGCCAGCGCCTCGACCCGAGAGGTCCCCTCCGGCGTGTCGAGCGCACGGGCCAGCGCCCCGGGGTAATCGTCCAGGGCGCCCGAAAGGTCGGGCCAGGCCACGGCTTCGCGATCCCATCCCTCGGGGATCTCCAGCGGGATCGGCGGGCCGTCGCCCCAGGGGAGCGCGATCGATGGGGTCGGCTCGGTCGAGGGGGTTGTCATCGCAGGGTCGCTCCGCGTCCCGCCCGGCCGCCCGGCCCGCGCCGAGTCCGCCGGGGGAGTTTTCCGGCCGGAGTCCCTCAGGCTAACCCAAACCGCGGCCGGTCGCCAAGGGCGGTCGGGATCCCGGGTTAGGACGACGTTCGGGGGAAGTGGCGTAAACCGCCTGCCTTTGCCAGAATCTCCAGACCTTCCACATCTCGCTTCTGGGGTATATTCTCCTCATACGGTCATTGTGGCCTGGAGGAACGTGCCCGGGACGGGCGGGCCGATCGAGCCGGCCCTCGTCGGCCGGGCCTCATCGAAGGGGTGGTGCGATGGGAATCGGGAAGCGACGGGATCCTCGGTCGTTCCGGCCTCGCGAGGAGCGGCTGGAGGATCGGTTGGTGATGAGCAGCCAGAATTCGGTCCCGGCCGAGATCCGGGCGATCCTGGCGCATTCGCCGGGGGGCTCGCCGATCCGCCCGAACACGCCGGTGTTCCCGCTGGAGGCCCCCTCGGCGACGGCGAGCTTCATCGACCCGACGGTCACGATCAGGTCGGGGGGCCGGGCGACGCTCGGGCAGAAGGACTTCATCGCCCCTTTCGTGACTCTCGATGCGACCCGGGGCTTGATCAAGATCGGGTCGAGTTCCACGATCCAGGATCACGCCAAGCTGATCGCCAACCCGAACCACCAGTCGGGGCTGACCGGGATCTTCGTGGGCGATAACGTCGTGATCCTCGACGGCGCGGTGATCCGGGGGGCGTCGGCGATCGGGACCGTGGGCGGCTCGGCGACGATGATCGGGGCCAATGCGCTGATCGACAACGCGATCATCGAGCCGGGCGCGATCGTCGGGGCCCTGGCGCGGGTCGGCCCCGGCGTGGTCGTCCCGACCGGCTACCGGGTCCTCTTCGGGGCCAACGTCACCACCAGCGCCCAGGGATCGGACCCGAGCCTGGGCAAGGTTGTCCGGGTGACCTCCTCTGAAACCGCGACGGCGACCCGGCTGGTTGCCGACAACGTGGCCCTGGCGAGCGGTTATACCACCCTCTACCAGGGCAGCAGCGCCACCGGAGGCGTCTCCAGCGCCGGGCCGGTCCCGGTGCCGATCTCGGCGGGGGGCTCGACGATCTTCTTCGGCGCGCTGAACACCGTCCTCGGGGCCAGCAACGAGCCGGGTTCGAGGAACGTCAACTTCGAGCCAGCCTCGGGAACGCCGCAGTTCCTCTCGGCCGCCGGCCCGCTGGCCTCGCTGGGCTCGAATGCGTCGTTCCATTTCCCCGCCCGGGTGATCGGGGCGGTCACCTTCAACCAGACCCCGGGCCAGGTGATCGCGGCTCTCGGCCGGGGCGACTCGATCCGGGCCGACGAGGGCCAGCCGTTCACCTTCGGCTCGATCGCCAGGCTCGGCAACGGCGTGTCGATCCACTCGCCGGGCGGCGGGGTCCAGGGGACCACGACCACGACGGTCACGACCTCGACGACCGCCGGGGGGACCACGACCACGAGCACGACCGCCTCGGTCGCCACCTCGACCGGGGCGCCCACCGTCTCGGCGGGGACCACCACCGTGACCACCAGCGGGACCAACGCCCAGGGCGTCACCTTCACCGGGACAACCACGACGACGATCGCCACCAGGACGACCAACCTCGGCGCGATCAACGTCGGCCGCTCCTTCCGGGCCCTCGGAGGCGCCGTGGTCCTGGGCGGGCCCGGGGCGACCTCGAACTTCGGCGATGGCGTCACCATCGGCGCGGGGGCGGTCGTCTTCACCTCATCGATCGGCAGCGGCTCGACGATCGGCAACCGCGCTTACATCGCCAACTCGACCATCCCGGCCGGGTCGATCGTCCCCGCCGGGGCGATCATCATCAACAACACCATCGTCGGGACCGTCCAGTGGTGAGCCCCCGCTGATCGTCCGGCCTCCCACCGGGCCATCGGATCGCGACGCCCGCCCGGGATTCCGGGCGGGCGTCGCCATTGGAGGATCGCCGGCCCCATCGCGGCCGGCGACCTCCTTCACCGGACGTCCAACCACCCGCCCGGCTCGGGGACCAGCGGCCGGGCGGCGGTCGCATTTCTGACCCGATCGGCCCAGGCGTGGACGTCCTGCCGGATCTCCGGGAAGGTGTCGTAGTGGATCGGCATCATGGCCCGGGGTTGCAAGAGCTTGATGGCCCGGATCGAGTCGGCCGGGCCCATGGTGTAGTCATCGCCGATCGGGAGGCACGAGTGCCCCAGCCATTGCACGCGGGTCGCCATGGATCCATCGCTCGCGAGGGACTCGGGACGGGTCACTTCGCCGCGCCGGCGAGGGCGGCGGGGTCGTCGAGGACGAGGTAATGGCCGTGGTCGGCGGTGACGATCAGGGCCGAATCGTCCCAGTTGCTGTGCTGCTCGACCCAGTCGATGATTGCCCGGACCGCGGCGTCGCCGCTGAGGACGGCGCCGATGGCGTTGTCGAGGTTGTTGTCGTGGAGGGCGAAGTCGACGTCGCCGGCCTCGACGAAGAGGGCGAAGGGGCGACCGGGCTTGCTGGAAAGGACGGCGATCCCGGCCCGGGTGAGGTCGACCAGGGTCGGATTCTCGATCAGGTCGTCGGCGGTATACTTGTCGGCTTTGCCGGTGATTCCGGCGACGGGGTCGAACCCGCCGTCGGCGGTCCGGTACGGGAGGTGGTTGAAGCGGGTGTTGCCGAAGAAGCCGAAGAGGCGGAGGTCCCCATCGGCGGCCTTCCGGGCGGCCTCGGTAAGGGCGGCGCCTCCGGCGACCTTCGGGGTGGTCTGGACGACGACATACTTGCCGCCGTTCTGGACGTCGATGGCCGCCTTGTCGGCGTCGGTGATGTAGGCGTTCCCCTCGACGGCGTTCCGGCCCTGCTGCCTGGCCATGTCGCCGGCCCGGCCGGTCAGGCCGAACCCGGTCCCGATCACGACGTCGAGGCCGGGGTGCGCGGCCTCCTTGCCATCGACCTGCGCGATGCTGGGGAGGCCGAGCATGTCGCGGCCGATGTCCTGGTAGTCGTCCCGGTGGACGTTGTGGGCGTACATCGCGGCGGGCGAAGCATGGTCAAAGGGGACGCTGGTGACGGTCCCGACCTTCCATCCCTCGGCCTGGAGCTGGCCGAAGAGGGTCGGGACGAACCGGCCGTCCTCGGCGACGTTGATCCCGTTGTTGTACGACTTCACGCCCGAGGCGGCCTCCGCGGCGCTGGAGGACGAGTCGGTGTAGGCGTGGAGCATGCCGCCGACGGACGCCACGCCCTTCCGGTCGGTGGCGTTGGCCGACTGCCCCTTGAGGTAGCCCGGCGCCCTGGGCCCGAGCGGCCCGAGGGTCCAGGGGTCGGGCCCGGCGATCGAGGCATCATAGCCGCCGCCGAAGTTGTTGGCCCCGGGGATCGCCACGGTCTGGGCGTCGAGGTCGGGCGTGTTCTTGTCGTGCGTCGGGCTGGTCACGTAGGAGCCGAGCCGAGTCGAGCCGTCGGCCGCGTAATCCAGGAAAGTCAGTCCCGCCCCCCTCCCCTGGTCGTAGACCTTGCCTGACTTCGCGATCGCGGCGGCCCGGGTGGTCTCCCAGTCCATACCGTCGAACCAGACGATGAACAGGTATTTGACGCCCCGGGCCACGGCGTCGCGCTGGACCCGGTAGAGGTCGGACTGGTCGGCGTACTCGGCCTCGGGGTTGACGGTCCGCTCGGGGAGGGTTCCGTAGAGGGTCTTGAGCCGGGCCGGGTCGCGGTAGACGCTGTTGATCCCGATGGTGGACGCCAGTCCGAGCTTCCGGCCGAACGTATAGATGGGGATCAGCCGATTCGTATGACTGGCGTGGTTGGAGAAGACGTCGCCCGGGCCCTGCGACCCGAAGTGGAAGGGGCGGGCGGCCCGGGCGTCCTTCCGGGCGACCGCCTCGGCCTGGATCGCCCGGATCGGGTCGTCGGCCCCGGCGAGGCCGGAGGCCAATAAGGCGGCGGCGAGCAGGACGTTGCGGGGGATCGGGCGTGGTCGGGCGATCACGGGGGGCTCTCCAGGGTCGACGGTCGGGGTCCCGGCGGCGAGGGCGATCCGTTAGATTGACGAGTTTCGGGGAAGTCTTCGAGGGGAACGTAACAAATCTCCGGGAAGATTTGCAGGGCCTCGGGGCCGAGGTTTGCCTCGCCGCCTGATGGTTTGTATAACGAAGGCCGGGACAACGAGCCCCCGAGCGACCGGCGTTGGGCACCCGAAGGGGCCGTGCCCGTGCCCGGGTCCGAGTCAGGGCGGGAGGTGGCGGGGTGCATCGCGACGTATTGGCCATCGTCCTGGCCGGGGGCCGGGGGGCCCGCCTTGAGCCCCTGACCCGCGACCGGGCCAAGCCGGCGGTCCCGTTCGGCGGGATCTACCGGATCATCGACTTCACGCTCTCCAACTGCATCAACTCCGACCTCCGCAAGATCCTGGTCCTCACCCAGTACAAGGCCGTCAGCCTGAACCGGCACATCGACCAGGGGTGGAAGTTTCTCACCCGCGAGCTGGACGAGTACGTCGAGGTGATCCCGCCCCAGCAGCGGATCGCCGACCACTGGTATCAGGGGACCGCCGACGCGATCTACCAGAACGTCTACACGATCGAGATGGCCGCCCCGCGCGACACGCTGATCCTGGCCGGCGATCACATCTACAAGATGAATTATGCCGAGATGATCGCCTTCCACCGCGAGCGCCGGGCCGACCTGACGATCGCCTGCTTCCCGGTCCCCAAGGCGCAGTCGCGCGAGCTGGGCGTGGTGAGCGTTGGCGAGGACGGCCGGGTCCTCGACTTCATCGAGAAGTCGGCCGAGGCGCCAACGATGCCGGGGCACCCCGACCTTGTGATGGCCTCGATGGGGATCTATGCCTTCGCCACCGACGTGATGTACGAGCGCCTCTTCCGCGACGCCGCCCGGAAGGAGGCCAGCCGCCACGACTTCGGCCACGACATCATCCCCGGGATGCTGGCCGATTCCCGGGTCTTCGCCTACCCCTTCCGCGACGAGAACCGCAAGGAGGGGGCCTACTGGCGCGACGTGGGGACCCTGGACGCCTACTACCAGACCAGCATGGACCTGATCCAGCTCGACCCGATCCTCAACCTCTACGACCGCGACTGGCCGATCCACACGTATCAGCCGCCGATGCCGCCCCCCAAGTTCGTCCACACCGACGCCAACCGTCGGGGCGCCGCGTACAACTCGATCGTCTGCCAGGGGGCGATCGTCTCCGGCGGCCAGGTCTTCCGGAGCATCCTCTCGCCCGGCGTCCGGATCCACAGTTACGCACTGATCGAGGACTCGATCCTCTTCGACGGCGTCGAGATCGGCCGCCACGCCCGGATCCGCCGGGCCATCCTCGACAAGGACGTGAAGGTCCCCCCCCACTTCGAGGTCGGCTACGACCGCGAGGCCGACCTCGCCCGCGGCCTGACCGTCACCGACGACGGCGTCACCGTGGTCGCCAAGGCCGAGGATCTCGAACGGTTCTCGCCGCAGGGGGGGTGAGGTGAACGGGCCCCGGTGTCTATAAATGAGTCAGCGTGAGGCCGAGAGTCGTGGAATGCCGCTGATCTATCGTTCAATGACGCGTGACGGCAACCGCCCGGGACTCGGATCGACGGCCCGGGCCTTGGGCGTTCGCGTCCCCGGCGACCTGCCCGATCTCGGAGGGCTCGTGGTCCCGGGAACCGGCGGCATGTCCGTTTCCAGGGCATGGCGTGAGATGCCGGCCTGGCGGATTCCCATTCGCCTCAAACCCCTTGAGCCCAAAGCCGCCGGCAAGCAGTCCGACCTTTACTGCTGGAGCATGGGAGAAGGCCCTTTCGCCCGGGGCGACGTGGCCGATGGCTTGAGGCTTCGGCCGGACGACCCGACTCACGCATTGGTCGAGCCATCGGATACAATGACGATTGACGAATTTCAACTGGCATTGGCCGCGACCCGGGATCAATGGCGGATTGATGAGGATTGAGAGATGCTCCCATCTAGCACCCCACCGTCCGAACCTTACGTCGAGTGCGCCCGTCGATTAAGACAGCTTCACGCGCTCATTCGATCGGGCGATGGCGATTCCGCCGAAGCCGATGAACTTCGAGACGAGATGGATCTCCTTTGGAACCGGATGCCTTCGGAGGAGAGGGAGTGGACCGGGAAGCTCTCCGCCGATCTCCACCTCCTCGGTGAGGGCTCGCGGCTCCGAGAGGATCGCCCGACGGACGCAGGTATTCGTCGGGCGTTGCTCGCCGCCGGGCGAGGAGAGGACTGGGAGGGCCTCCGCTCCTTGCTGGATTCCAGCGTAAACGAGATCGATGGGGGTGACTCGATCCTCTTCATCGCGATCTACTGGGCAAGGTTGGGGGACCTCCCGTCGAGTCTCGTATTCCTTGAGGCGTTTGCGGCCCGTTTGACGTGGGAGAAGATCGACGTCGAGGCCAAGCAGGCGAGTCTCGAAGAGCTGGTGCATGACCTGAGCCGGGCGCGGGTGGACCTCGTCAGGGAACGCGGCCTGAGAGCCTTACAGGCCATCGACCACGCCCATCGAGAGGTGAGCCTGCTGATCTCGATGGTCGAAGCGAACCTGTCCCGAGAGGGATGGGGTCAGCCCATGGGGGAAGAGTGGTCGACGATCAGGAATCAATTTTTCGTGGTCGAAGCCTGCAACCCGGCCACGCCCGTCCTCGCCGCCTGAACGCGACCGTCGAAGGCCGAGGACCTCGAACGCTCGTCGCCGCCCGGGAGGCAGCCGTCGTCAATGCGTCGTCCTGCCGGCGGCGAGGGCCGGGCGATGCGGCCCGGACCAGGCGAACTGGCGGTCCTGGAGCCCTTGGGCGACGTATTGCCGGACCATCGTCTTGAACCGGTCGCGGTAGAGGCTCGAATTCTCGGGGGTCATCCCCCCGTCCCCCCAGGCCCGGACGATCAGGGGCGCGACCCGGGCTTGCCCGAAAGGGAGATGGTCCACGGCCTTCCGGAGGCCGTCCTCCAGGGCCACTCCGTCGCCCTGCCCGTCGGTGAGGACATCCGACGAGGATCCGTTCTGGCTCGTGTTGGGCGTCGGGCTCGGCAGGACGGCCGCCGAGACGAGGTAGGCGGCATCATTGGCGAGCGAGGTCAGACCCGAGTGCCGCCCCTTGTAGTCGTCGAAGGCCCAGTCGATCTGCTTCATCACCCGGGCATACGTGTTCGCCGTCAGGACGGGCTCCGAGGCCCGAGGGCCCTGCGCGACCATCGCCGGGCCGATCGCGGCGGCCGGGGCAATCGGAAGCGAGCTGAGGACGATCCGCCCTTCGAGGCGGTCGAGCATCGGCCGGAGTCGCGGAGCCGCGCGCCTGCCCATGGGCGGATTCTCCAGCCGGGGCCGCGACGAGCCCCTTCGAGTGGGACGAGAGGGAGAGAACCTTCAAGGGAGCAGGCCAGTCGAGGGGCCGGGAGGTTAATCCCGTCCGACCGGCCCGTCAAGCCCGGGTCATGGCGGATGACGACCTCGTCGTGATCGGTGGGAAGATGGTGGCATGAAGGTCTCCAGGAAAGTTTTCTTGAGTTTAGCGCCATCTACATCAGAACTTCGAGACACCGCTGTAAAATCGGAGCGTAGCGGCCGCAGTCCCCGGGCATCGGCTTCCGCCGAGCCGGGTCGACCGCGAGGATGATCGGGGTGGCGGGTCGTCACCCGATCAGAATTCGGGGCCGTTTGCGCGGACCCCCAGGCCGGCCCGCGGCCGAGGCCCGTTCCCGCTCATTGCGGGCTGGCCGACGCGCATTCGCCTCGACGAGAATCCCGCGCACGGCCTCGCCGCCGGGCGGCTCTCGACAGCCGTGGTTTTCCACTTGAGGCCCCGCCCATGATTCCGCATGCTCGCCGTCGACCAGGCTTCACCCTGATCGAGTTGCTGGTGGTGATCGCGATCATCGCGGTCCTGATCGCCCTGCTCCTGCCGGCCGTCCAGGCGGCACGCGAGGCCGCCCGCCGCGCCCAATGCACCAATAACCTCAAGCAGATCGGCCTGGGCGTACTCAACTTCGAGTCGACCTACGGCAAGTTTCCCGACGGCTTCGGCCCGGTCCCGACCGTCCCCAACGGCCCGGGCGCCAGCGGCTCGACCCGCCTCAATCCCCAGGGGCAGATCCTCCCGTACCTGGAGGCGTCCAACCTCTACAACGCCTTCAACCTCCAGTTCGACCCCAACGGCTGTTGCAACCCGGGCGCCAACACCAACGCGACGGCAAGGAATCAGCAGGTCGCCACCTACCTCTGCCCCTCCGACCCCTCCACCGAGCGGCTCTACGGGACCGTCGGCAACTCCAACTACTTCGCCAGCATCGGCAACACCGCCAGCCAGCGCACCGGGTCCGCCGCCGGCGAGGAGCCGAATTCCGAGCGTCTGGGGATCTTCAACGTGCAGCTCGACTCGGTCGCCCCGGCGCACGACCCCAACTGGCAGCGCATCTCCAGCGCGGTCCGGATGGCCAGCATCACCGACGGCACCTCCAACACCGCGATGTTCGCCGAAATCAAGCGGTCGACGATCCCCTTCCCCGCCCCGGTGAGTACCCCACTCGACCACCGCAGCAGCATCTATTATCTGACCTCCGGGTTCGACAATTTTGCCCCGGTCCTGCCGGCCTGCAACGCCCCCAGCGCCTCGCGGATCACTTATCAGGGGATGCAGTACTACCGGCAGTTACCGATGACCGCGACCTACTCGCATACCGTCCCGCCCAACTACAAGGGGTACGACTGCGGGTCATCGAACTTCTTCGCGGCCCACATCGCCGCCCGGAGCTACCACTCCGGTGGGGCCAATGCCCTGAACGCCGACGGGTCGGTCCACTTCATCAAGGACTCGATCAACCCGGCCACCTGGCGGGCCGTCGGCTCACGCGCCGGCGGCGAGATCATCAGCGCCGATCAGCTTTGAGATTTATCGCGATGCCGCTAGCTCGCGGCCCGGGAGGAGACGAATTGATGAAGCCGATGGGACCGATTGCGAGGGCGAGTCTGGTCGCGGCGCTGGCCGGCCTGGCGGGCGGCTGCGGGGGTTCCCAGACCCCGATCCCGGAGCCCCCCGTGGAGCAGACCGCGCTCCGCGAGGTGGGCGAGATGTACCGCGTCTACAGCGAAGGCAACAAGAAACCCCCGCGGGGCGGCAACGATCTCGCCCCGCTCGCCCCGGCCTTCTCGCACGGCTCGATGGCCCTGGTCAACAAGGACCTCACCGTCTTCTGGGGGGCCCCCGTCGCGCCGGGGTCCGATGCGGTGCTCGCGCACGAGAAGGGCGTCCCCAAGGACGGCGGGATGGTCCTCCTCCAGGACGGCCAGACGCTCCGGAAAATGTCCGCCGACGAGTTCAAGGCCGCCCCCAAGGCCGGCCCCTGAGTGCCGGCCGGCCGTCGCCCGCGCCGACGCCCCTCGCGGGCGAGGGCGTCATCCTTCCGGTGCGGGCAGGTCGGCGATGAAGTCGGCCAGCTCGCCGGCGGTGGCGCTCCTGGCCGATCGGACGTAATAGCCGCTGGAGGCGACCCCGGCGCAGAGGCTTTCTTCAAGGCCCATCCCCAGGATCCGGCCCAGGCAGAAGCCGGCGTTGAAGTGGTCGCCGGCGCCGGTGCTGATCTTGGGGTCCCGGACGAACGGGCCGGGGAACGAGGCGGATTCCGAGCCGGTCGCGGCGGCGGCGGCCTTCCGGGGGTGGATCACGACGCAGCCCAGGCCGAGCGATTCGCGGATCGCGCGGGCGTCTTGCTCGATCGCGGCCTCGGGGTCGGCTCGCCCGGGGAGGCCCAGGGCCTCGGCCACCTGGGTCGCCTCCTTGAGGTTCAGGCCGAGGATCACCTCGACCGTCTCCCCGAACCGGGAGATCGTCGCGAGGGCCTGGCGGAGGTCCGGGCGGGTCCGCTTCTCGGGGTCGGCGAGGTCGATGAACAGGGTCCGCTCGGCCTCCGGGAAGGCGGGGAAGACCTCGGCCAGGAGCCGCTCCCAGATCTCGCCCATCCTCGGGAGCATCGTCCAGTTAAGCATCCCGATCAGCCGGGCGCCGCCCATCAGCCGGGGCAATTCGTCGCGGCCGACTCGACCGATGAGGTTCTCCCAGTTGACTCCGGCCAGCGCCCCGATCTTGACGAGCATCAGCTTGCCGTCGGCAAACTCCAGGGCGTCGGTCTGGCCGGGCTCGGCGATGCTGATCACCTCGGCCCGGGCGGCGAAGTCGTCGAAGACCGGGTCGAGGTTCGGGTGGCCGAGGCTCCCGATGTAGGTCACGCCGAGCCCGAGCGTGGCCAGGGCGTTGGCCATGATCGGCCCGTTCCCGCCGAGCTTGCGGTGCTTGACCACCAGCTCGGAGTTGGGGTCCGACAATCATTGGAACAGAAAGTCGGGTTAAGCCCAGCGGCCCCGGCGTTCAGGCGTCAGACGGAATCGGAAATCCCACGGTCAGCGTATCCTCCCTGGTATCGGAGGCTCGAAGAGTGAGTCGGGCAGGTCCGCGTCGAAGTCGACGTAAAGATGGTAGACCTGGTCGCCAAACTTCTCCTTCCCGACCGGGTCCGGGAAGCTGCGGCGGATCTTGCTGGCGTACCAGACACCTTGGGGCGATCGGGCTGTCTCCTCGATGGTGTTGCGATCGATGACCTTCTCGTGGCCGTCGGCATCACGGACGATGAACTCCGAGCGGATCACGATGAAGTCGCGCTGGGGGTCGAGCCAATAGCGATATCCGTCCGGAATCCCGACCCCTTTCTCGTTGATCCGTCCTTTGTCCGACGTGTGGCGGATCGACAGCCGGACGCAGCCGGGGGGCCCGTCGGTCGGGTGCATCTCGACGACCGGCTCCATGTGGGAATCACCCAGGCCCATGGGCGGGCGGCAGGCGAATTCCGGCCGCATCGACCACTCTGGCGGATAGAGCTCCCCCGGTTTGTTGGGCGACTCCCTGATCGAGACGGAGGCAATTTCCGCGTGGTAGGTGCCGTCGGGGACGGTGATGGGCTTCACTTCGGAGATGAAGGTGGTCGCGTCTCGCACCACGTACTTGGGAAAATATCGGAAGAACTTCGTCCGCTCACGCCACCACTTCCCGAGATCCTCTCCCTCATCAGGCCGTTTGGTGTCCGAAAGCTTACCCGTCGAGCCGGCGGGATAATCGGCCCGGAACTTCATTCCCTTGCGATAGAAGATGAGGGGTTGGTCGAGCCACCAGCGGTTATTAGGCCCCTCGTGGTGGATGACAAAGACGGCACGATAGTTGTCCATCCGCTCCCGGCCCACCTGGATCGTCTCCAAGATGCGCTTGACGTCGCCGGCGGGAACGCGATCGACGCGCTGCGCCGTCCTGGGCACGCCCAGGTCGTAGAGGTCCGCGGGGCCCCGTTCGGGATAGTCGAACCGCGTCTCGACGCTCACGGGCCTTCCGACAAGCTGCCCATCAAGGCGACACAGGGACGGTAGCTTGCTGGCGGCATCGACGCGGAAGAGCATTCGAAGGGGGTGCTCGGATTTGGGATCGGTGACCGTCAGACGGTAGTCGAGCCAGTCGTGGCCGGCCTCGGTGACCTTCTCCACCCGTTGATCGAGCACGCGCATCGTTTCGCGCTGCGGTCCGAGGAAGTCGAAGCGTTCGAGCGGTTTCTCGGGCAACCGCTCGGCTTGCAGGATGGTCGCGAGAGCCTCCATCATCGCTTCATAGTCACGCGCCAGTGACTTCGAGAAGGTCGGGGTATGGTAGATCACCTTGTCCTTCGAGTCGTACGAGTCGATGACCTCAAGCCGGTAATCCTGATAAGTGGTCAAGTCGGGTCGACGCGTCGCCACGACGTTCCTGGCGGGCGAGTACCACAACTCGTACTCACCTTCGCCGGTCCTCGTGGTTCGTAGATGGACCCAGGACTGCTGGAGGACGGCGGTGGCCACCTCGGCGAAACTGGCCCGTGGCCGGAGCAAGAGCCCGAGCACCGCGAAGAGGAGCCCGGCGGCCGTGCAGGTCAGGCCGACTCTCCAAGCCGCTGTCATCCGTGTGCGGCGGGCGGGGGCCGCGGCAATAGTCTCGCGGACGCTGAGCCGTGATCGGAATTCGGCCAGCCGGGCGCGCAGGCGGGCTTCCACATCGGACGGCAATGCGTCGGAAACGCACTCGCGAAGTTGGCTTTCGAGGACGCTGTCATCGGGCGCACTCATGGTTCGCTCCTTGAGAATCGATGGGGGTCATGCTTGGCCAGCACGACCTGGAGTTGACGTCGAGCTCGTTCGACGTGTTTCCGGGCGGTCACCTCGGCGCAGTTCATCGCGGCGGCGATCTGTTCGTACGGCAGTTCCTCGAAAACCCGCAATGTGACGGCGACAGCCTGACGGCGCGAGAGGCGATGAATGGCCGCGAGAAGTTCGTCGGACATCTCCCGACGGGCGAGTTCCAGCCAGGGTGCCCTCACAAGGTCGACCGGCTCGTCGCCATGGTCGGGCGGCCCTGTTCTGCGACGGTCGCGGGCATGGCGTCGTGCGATGCTGTATGCGGCGTTTGCGCATATCTTCAATATCAATGCGGGAGGGGCCGCGTGTCCGGCGACCCGATTCCGACGCTTCCATATCACCAGGAGCGCGGTTTGCATCGCGTCCTCGGCATCCTGCGCGTCCCGCGTGATCCGCCACACCGAGCGGATCATGCGATCCTCGATTGGCTCGATGAACCTTCCGTAGAAGTCGTCCGGCGTGTGCATTGACCCTCTCAGTCCTGGGCGGGGACAAACTTGCCGTGACGAGGCCCATTTCTATGAAGGTTACCGCCGCGACTGGGAGTTTCGTGGACCTCGAAATCAAGAAAATGATCCGGAACTCTTTGGAACGCCTGTCACGGCATGACCTCGACAATAGGATCACGCGGGGCGAGGCGTGCCGTGGCACTGGAATGCTCGTGAGCCATGCCGCTGGCCGTCTCGAATTAAATCCCATGCGGATGGACCCCGCCGCCGACCATGGCGCGCTGAACGGCCTGGCAAGGCATCGGGTGAACGTCGAGTTGATCACCCGGAACTGGGACGACCTGCTGCGGGTGGCGGGATCGTTGGCACGGGGAACCATCGGTGCCTCGGAATTGATCGGCACGCTCCTGGGGAGCAGCCGCCCCTCGACCCTGACGCGGGTGATCGGCGAACTGGGGCGGGTGGCCAAGACGCTCTACCTGCTGTCCTACCTCGACGACGAGACCTACCGCCGACGCATCCTCAGACAGTTGAACCGGGGTGAGAGTCGCCACGGCGTGGCGCGGGCGATCTTCCACGGACAACGTGGCGAGGTCCGCCAACGCTACCGCGAGGGTCAGGAGGATCAACTCGGGGCGTTGGGACTGGTGGTCAACGTGGTGGTGCTCTGGAACACTCTGTACATGGACGCAGCGTTGGCCCATCTGCGCCGCCGGGGCGTCGAGACTATGCCCGAGGATGTCGCGCGCCTCTCTCCGTTGGGGCACGAGAACATCAACTTCCTGGGAAGATACTCGTTCGCGTTATCAGAATCCGTTGCCAGAGGCGAGTTGCGACCATTACACGATCCGGAGGAGACACGTAGTCAGGCCGAGCCAAACGCGGCTTAACCCGACTTTCTGTTCCAATGATTGTCGGACCCCTAGTTGCTCGACTCTCCCGACGCTCCCAGAATCTTCCGGGCCATCGCGGCGATGCTCTGGACCGGGTCAAAGTGGTCCGGGCCGTGACGCTGGTCGACCACGGCGATGATCTCGTCGACGAAGCCGTCGAATCCGAGGACGGCCCGGGTCGCCGGCAGCCCCGGGGCGAGTCGGCGGAGCGCCTCGGCGGTCGCCCGGCAAGTCTCCTGGCGTGATCGAGTCATCGCTCCGTCCCCCCGGGCCTCGGGCCGATCCTGCGCCAGGATAGCCGGATCGGGGGCGGCCCGCGCCTCAATTCGCCGGCGGGGGATGGTCAGGATGGTCAGGATCGGGGCCGGCTCGCTTGGTTTCGGCGGGGTCAGCGGGCGGCGAGGGTCTTGGGGCGGCCCGACCAGGATCATCCCGACCCGGGGGCCGGGACGACACCCTGGCGATCGGCCCGCCATCCGCCTATCCTGGAAATCGTCGAGAACGGTCGAGGACGATGGCAGGCGATGGCGGGCCCAGGGAGGCCCCGAGCGTTGACCCACGGTTTGCCCCGATGGCCGCACGACCGATTCCGGGAACGACTCCTCCCGGTTCCCGAGAGCCCGGGCCCGAGGCTCCGGGCGTTGCAGGACTGCGCTGCGCGGCTCGGTCGGGCGATCGAGGAGGTCCTGGCTGGCCCGGAGCCCGAGCCGGAGCCGCCCGCCCCGAGGATCCTGGTGGTGGAGGACGACCAGGCATCGCGGGTCGCCCTGGTGGCACTGTTCGCCCGGCGAGGGTGGGCGGTCTCCTTCGCCGGGACGGTCGCCGAGGGCCTGGCGATGCTCCGGCCGCCGCCGGATTGCGTCCTGCTCGACCTGATGCTGCCCGACGGCGGCGGCGAGGCGATCCTGGCGGCCGCGCGGGCGGGCGGCCTGACGACCCGCGTGGTGGTCACGACCGGCCTGGAGGATCCCGATCGCCTCGACGCAGTGGCCCGGCTCGGCCCCGACTCGATGCTCCCGAAGCCGGTCGCCCTGGAGGCCCTCTGGCGGGCCTGCGGCGACCCGTCCTGAATCCTTCGTCCTGGACCCGAACGAGGCGGAAATCAAGCCCGGTCGGACCGAGCCGCCCCCCGGCTCCTCGTCCCCGGCGGGCCCAGACCCCGCCGGTCAGGTCCGGACTTCCGGGCCCCCGGCGATAATCTTCAGGCCGGGCCGTCTCCTGGCCGATGATAAGGGTGTCGGAAGGATCACCGCGACGGCCAGGGATTGCCGGGTGAGGGTCCGCCCTCGATCGAGCCCAGGGATGGGCCTCGACGCGGGCCCCTCGGGCAGGGATCGCCCGATTTCCGAATCAAGCGGCGTCCGCCACGCCCGTCCGCCGACCGGATTCTTCCGGTCGACCGGCTCGGGACCGTGGAAAACGACGCCGTGATCGGCCGGACGGCCGACGACCCCCTCGTTCGGCGAGGTGGGATCCGTCGGCCGTCCCGGCCCGATCTTCGTTCGAAGGGCTGGCGGTCGCCCCGAGGCGATTCGGTCCATTTTGAGTCGCGGCGATGGCTCATGGCTCATGGCTCATGGCTCATGGCTCATGGGCGATGGTTGACGGGTGAAACAGTTCTTTGAAGAGTAGCCGAGGTCAATTCGGATGCATTTCCGCTGATCGATTCTCGGCCATCAGCCATCGGCCATTTCCGATCCCGAAAGCCTTTCAGCGGGCCCCGACGCCGATCAGCAGGTGGGAGTTGTTGGGCAGCATCTTATCGAAGAAGTTGAACTGGTCGGGCGGCGTCGACACGATCGTCTGGAACTGCGAGACCTCGAATTGCGACAGCTCGTAGCGGAGCTGGACCTTGCCGTTGGGGTCGAGCGGGATCATCATCGTGGCCGAGGTGACGAACCCGTCGCCGAGGTCGCAGACGACCGACTGGCCGGGCAGGACCCGCTGGCTCTGGACCTTGATGAGCTTGAAGCCGTGGCCGGGCAAGGTCCGACGAAGCTGCGACTGGACCACAGGGGCGATCTTGGGGTCCATTGCCTGGCTTCCTGTCGTGGCCAGGACGCCGAAGAGGACCACCTGCCGGGCCGGCGCCCCCTGCCACGAGGCCCCGGCCGGGACGGACCACGCCACCAGCGCGACCAGCGCCGCCCATGTCGCGATCCGGGGGCGGGTCGATCTCATTGACTGGCCATGCTTTCCAGGGCGTTGAAGACGTCGTGGGGCGTGGCCTCGGCCATCGAGGCGAAGCCAAACTGCGCCGAGTCGTCGATCACCTCGACCCGGTTGCCCTCGTCGCCGATGTGGACGACCACGGTCTGATCGACGCCGACGGTCAGCCGGGCCGGGGCCGAGACCTGGTCGCGGCGGAGCAAGAGCGAGGCCGCGACCAGGAGGGCCGCCGCCTGGGCCCCGACCAGGGCGACCGTCACCCACCGGCGTCGTCGGGCCGGGCCCTCGAAGGGGATCAGGGCCGGGTTCGGGGCTCCGAGGGCCGCCGAGGCCCGGGCCCAGAGGGCGTCCAGCGCCGGGCCGGAGAACTCGGGCGGGCGGGTCTCCTCCCAGATCCGGTCCAGGCGGTCGGACCGCCTCGACCATTCGGCGCAGCCCGGGCAGGCGGCCAGGTGGTCGGCGGCCTCGCCGGAGGGCGGGATCCCGGGTCGGGCGGCGAGTTCTCGGGTCAGGTCCTGGCAACGCATCGGATCACACTCCCGGGCGGCGGCCGGACGATCGGCCACGATCAGAGTCCATCGACGCCGTCCAGATACGATTGGAGCTTGGTTCGGGCGTAATAAATCCGGCTCATCACGGTCCCGATCGGGACCTCCTGGACCTGGGCGATCTCTTCATAACTCAGGCCGGCCTCGGCGAACAGGACGAAAGTCTGGCGCTGCTTGGGGCTGATCCGGTCGAGGGCCGCGTCGAGGGCCTTGCGGAGATCCTGCCGCCTCAGGGCCATCGCCGGGTCGTCGTCGGTGGCCGGCTCGAAGCCGCCACCGGACTCCCCCTCGGCCGGGCCCAGGCCCACGGTCGGTCGGCGCTTCCGTTTCCGGCCAGCGTCGAAGGCGGCGTTGGTCACGATCCGGAGCAACCAGGTCCGGAACCCGCTCCGGCCGTCGAAGTCCCCGAGGTGCGAGAGGGCCTTGATCATGCACTCCTGTGTGGCGTCCTGGGCGTCCTGATCGTGACCCAGGAGGCGGTACGCCACCCGGTGGGCCACGTCCCAGTGGCGGCGGAACAGCTCCTCCAGGGCGGAGCGGTCCCCCCGGCGGGCCCGGTCGACCAGGAGTTCGTCGGACGCCGTCTCGGCGATGGGGGCCTCGGGCATGCGATCACCTGGAAGGGAGACGTCCGGCCCCTCGATCTTATTCAATCCCGCCCCGGCGCGGGAGGGGCGGGGCCGGTCGCCAGACGATCGTCCGAATTTTGTCGATTTGGCCTCAAGATCGGCCGAGCTGGCCTTGACCCCCCGGCGGGTCTGACGCATGATGCGGCCCGTCCGAGGCCGGACCCCACACCCGGTCCCGGGCGACACACCTTCGGATGCGCACTCCCCGACGATTCACTATCAGGACGAGTCCCCGCCGGGCCCGCCGCCCGACCACCCGGTCGACACGCGGCCCGATCGACCGACCACGGATGGACCGGCGAGGGGGAACGGATCGGGCTCGCCATGGGCTCATGGCACGACTTACGAGGAGCATCGACGTGTTCAGACGCTGCACCGCTTCCCTGGCCCTGATGACGGCCGCCCTGGCGACGGCCGCCCCGGCGCTCGGCGCGAGCATCGTGACGGAGAACGGGACCAAGTACGCCTACTACGAGCTGGTCAACACCCGGCCCTCGCCGGTCAGCGACCTGGTCCTGGCCGGCGTGGTCCCGCCGACCGCGATCGTCCCGCCCCCCTCGGCCGGGCCGAGCGGACCAAACCTGGGCCCGCTGACGATCGTCAAGGGGTCCTCGGGCTTCGACGCCAACAACCTCCCGGTGATCACCAGCCCCCCCGGCGCCAACCCGGCGGGGATCGGCTTCGACTTCACCACCGTCACCGACCTGGCCAATCCGGCCAACAACCACTACAACCCCCTGGCTGCCGGGGGCGTGCTGAACTTCAAGGTCAGCCTGGACCCGAGCTACAACCTCTCCAACACCCCGAGCCTGACCCTCCAGGCCCCCGACGCCGATCTAACCATGTTCTCCTACACCCCGACGGCCCCCAACGCCGCCCCCGGGGCGGCGACCAACACCCCCGAGCCGGTCTCGCTGGCCCTCTGGTCGGCCCTGGCCGGCGCCGGGCTGATCCGGGCCCGCGCCTTCCGCCGGGCCCGCCGGCAGGCCACGGCCTGAACCGGCCGGCCGGACCGATGCTCCCGGACCTCTCCCCTTGGCACCGCGACTCCCGTCGGGCATGATGGACCGCGCCGGCCGCCGCACCCTTTCCCGAGGGCGCGCGGCCGCCCGGCGTCCCGCCGACGATGAGGACCGAGCCAGATCCCCGAGGGGCCCGGAAGCCGTGGAAATCCTGATCTCCGAGGAGCGGATTCGCGACCGGATCCACGCCCTCGGCAAGCAGATCGAGGCCGACTACCTGGGCCGGCCCCTGACCATCGTCGCCATCCTGACCGGGAGCCTGATCGTCCTGGCCGACCTGATCCGCGAGGTCGGGATCCCCCACCGCGTGGCGCTGCTCCAGGCCAGCAGCTACAAGGGGGCCACCACCACCGCCGGCGCCCTGATCATCAACGAGTCGTTCGCCCCCGATGTCGCCGGGCGGGACGTCCTGCTGCTCGACGATATCCTCGACACCGGCCACACCCTGGCCACACTGGTCCACCGGATGTCCGACCGGGGCGCCCTCCGGGTCCGGACCGCCGTGCTCCTCCGGAAGCTCGGCCGCCAGGAGGTCGGGATCGAGCCCGACTACTGCGGGTTCGTGATCCCCGACCGCTTCGTCGTCGGCTACGGCCTCGACCACAACGACGACTACCGCCACCTGCCCTACGTCGCCGTTCTCCCCACGCCCGAGGACCCGGGTGCCTCTGAGGAGACGGGGCAGTTCCCCGTGATGGGATGATCGGCCCGCCCGATCCGGGCCCATACCGATGAAGATCGCGCTGGTGAGCCGCCGCTACCCGCCCCTGATCGGCGGGGCCGAGCGGGTCCTGAGCTACCTGGCGTCGGCCCTGGCGGCCGAGGGCGCCGAGGTGGTCGTCCTGACGGCCCGGCCCGAGGGGCAACCCGCGTCCGAAGCCGTCGGGCCGGGCTCCCGGGTCGAGCGCCTGGCCACTCCCCGGGTCCGGTTCGTCGGGACCTGGCTCTACATGCGCGAGCTGGCCCGCTGGTTCGCCCGGAACCAGGTCGACCTGGCCTATGTGTCGATGCTCAAGCATGACGCCTACGTGGTCGTCGGCGAGGGGCGGCGCCGGGGATTCCCGGTGGTCCTCCGGCCCGAGGGGGCGGGGGCGACCGGCGACCTCGCCTGGCAGTCCTGGGGGCGGTTCGGCCGGACCATCGGCCGCCGGTGCCTCCGGGCCGACGCCCTGGTCGCGATCTCGGCCGCCGTCCGGCGCGAATTGCTCGGGGCGGGGTACGACCCGGGCCGGATCGTCGACCTCCCCAACGGCGTCCCGATCCCGTCCGAGCCCTGGGGGCCCAGGCCCGACCCGGACTCGCTCCGCGCCGCGTTCGTGGGCCGGCTGGCCCCCGAGAAGGGTTTGCAAGCCCTGGTCGACGCCTGGCCGATCGTCCTCGCCGCGAGGCCCGAGGCCCGGCTGACCCTGGTCGGCGAAGGGCCCGAGCGTCCCCGGCTCGAAGCCCAGATCGCCCGGCTCGGGCTGGCCGGGGCGGTCGAGCTGGCGGGGGCCCGGGCCGACCCTTCGCCGATTCTCCGGGCGTCCGACCTGTTCGTCCTCCCCTCGCGCGAGGAGGGGATGAGCGTGGCTCTCCTGGAGGCGATGGCCCTGGGGATCCCATCGGTCGCCTCGGCGATCCCGGGTAACATGGCCTTGATGGTCGACGGCGAGCACGGCCGGCTCGCCCCGCCCGCCGACCCCCCCGCCCTGGCCCGAGCGATCCTCGGGCACCGGGCCGACCCCTCCGCCCTTCGGATGGCCGGGGCCGCCCGGCGGCGGGTGTCCGAGGATTACTCGATCGCCGCCGTCGCCCGGCGTCACCTGGAGCTGTTCGGGCGCCTGGTCGCCGGGCGGCGGATGCGGTAATCTACCGGGGCCGCCGCGCAGGCCGGGGCGGTCGGGCGCGGAGGGTCGGCATGGGACGGATCTCGATCGCCGGGTTGCTCGGGCTGGTGGGCCTCTTCGCGGTCGGCCTGGCCGCCCTGACCAGCGCGACGGCCGCCTGGCTCGGCTTCTTCTTCCTGCTGACCTTCGGGCTCCTGTTCGCGGGGGTGGTGGGCTGGATCCTCCGGGGTCGTCGGTCGGGGGGCTGGGTCGGGTTCGTGGTCTTCGGGTGGGGCTTCTTCCTGCTCGAATACCGGCCGGGCGTGAACTCCTTTGACCGGCTCGCGTCGGATGCCGTGGCTGACTGGGCCTTCGAGATGGTCAATCCCACGCCGGTCGATCCCCCGGGGTGGCCGCCGACCACGACCCTCACCCCGCCGGAGCAGGCTTATTACAACGCGGCCTCGTCGCATCACGAGCGGGCCGTGAACGCCGAGATAATCGGCCATTGGCTGTTCCTCCTGCTCGCCGGCCAGATCGGGTCGATCCTCGGCGTCGTCGTCGCCCGGGGACGCGGCCCGGGCGTCGAGGCCCCGCCGCCGACAACCATCCCCTCGCCCCCTCGGTAGCCCCCCGTGCTCAAAGTCCTGCAACTGATCCCCACCCTCGACCGATCGGGGGCCGAGAAGCAGATGGTCCTGCTGGCGAAAGGGCTCCCGCGCGACCGGTTCCGGGTCGAGGTGGCCGCGCTGACCCGGCTCGGGCCGCTCAAGGCGGAGCTGGACGCGGCGGGGATTCCGGTCACGGCGATCGGCAAGCGGCTCAAGGTCGACCCGATGGCCCTGGGGCGGCTGGCCCGGTTCCTCAAGGCCGGGAGGTTCGACGTGGTCCAGACCTGGATCTACGCGGCCGACACCTACGGCCGGGTCGCCGCCCGGCTGGCCCGGGTCCCGGTGGTTGTCACCGCCGAGATGGCCGTCGACCTCTGGAAGGGGCGGACCGAGCTGGCCGTCGACCGCTTCCTGGCCCGGTGGACCGACCGGGTGGTAGGGAACTCGGAGGCGGTGGCCGCGTTCTATCGCAAGGTGGGGATCCCGGCCGACAAGCTGGAGGTGATCCCCTCGGGGATCGGCGACGAGGAGCCGCCCGAGGTCGACCGGGCCGCCGTCCGGCTCGGGCTCGGGCTCCCCTCGGACGCGCCCCTGGCCCTGTTCGCGGGCCGCTTGGCCGAGCAGAAGGGGGTTCAAACGCTCCTCTCGGCGCTCGACCTGCTCCAGCACGTCTTGCCCGACCTCCGGACCCTGATCGTCGGCGAGGGGCCGCTCCGGTCCCGCCTGGAGGAGAAGGCCCGGGCGTTCCAGCTCCTGGAGGACCGCCGGGTCTCGTTCCTCGGGCACCGCGAGGATGTCCCCCGGCTCCTGGCCGCCGCCGACGTCCTGGTCCTCCCGAGCCTCTACGAGGGGCTCCCCAACGTGGTCCTGGAGGCCATGCGGTTTCGCAAGCCGGTCGTCGCCACCGCCGCCCCCGGGACGACCGAGGTGGTCCAGGACGGCGTGACCGGCCTGCTCGTCCCCCTCCGCGACCCCCCGGCCCTGGCCCAGGCGATCCGCCGGGTGATCGCCGGACCCGCCCTGGCCCGGTCCCTCGGCGAGGCCGGCCGGGCCCGCGCCGAGGCCGAGTTCGGCGCTGACCGGATGGTCCATCGCTTCGCCGGACTCTACGAGCAACTGGCCCGGGAGAAGGGAATCCTCCGGTGAGAAGCCGGCCCGGGTCATTCCCGGCGACGGGTCGGGCTACCACCGCCGCAAGGACCGATCCTTGGCGGCGGCGTGCTCGGCGGCCAGGCGTTGCGCGTTCCAGATCGGCTCCAGCAGCCCGTTGAACTCGCCGAAACTTTCACGGGCCCTCTGGAGTGGGAAGTCCCGGGATCTCGTGTCAGTATCGGCCATCCGGAGGGATTCCTCCGCCCTGGCCAACTCCTGGGCGACGCCCCGGGCCCTGATCTCGAGTCGCTCGAAATTCCGATCTTCCCTCCCCGCCTCGCGGTCGGCGGCCTGGCGGAAGGCATCCCATCGGTGTCGCGTGAGCTCGCCTCCCAGCGCGACGGGCGGTCCCCGGTGGTTGGGCCGGATCGGCTCTGCTAGGCTGACGGACCGACCGATCGGCGAGGACCCGAGGGGCGCGATCATGTGCGGGATCTGCGGCGCGGCCTGGACCGACCCCGCCCGGGCGTTGGCCGCGGGGGACCTGGCGGCGATGGTCGCCCGCCTGGAGCACCGAGGTCCCGACGACGCAGGGACTTACCGCGACGACCACGCCGCGCTGGGCTTCCGCCGGCTCTCGATCGTCGACCTCCCCGGGGGCCATCAGCCCCTGGCCAACGAGGACGGCACGATCTGGACCGTCTTCAACGGCGAGATCTACAATTTTCCCGCCCTCCGGCGACGCCTGGAGGCCCGGGGCCACACGCTCCGATCGGCCGGCGATACCGAGGTCCTGGTCCACCTCTACGAGGACGAGGGGCCGGCGATGTTCGGGCTCCTCCGGGGAATGTTCGCCCTGGCGATCTGGGACGCCCCCCGCCGCCGATTGGTCCTGGCCCGCGACCGCCTGGGCCAGAAACCCCTGGTCTACCGCCGGGACGCCGGCCGGATCGCCTTCGCCAGCGAGTTAAAATCCCTCCTGGCCCTCCCCGAGGCCGACCTCCCCCGCCGGCTCGACCCCCTGGCCCTGGACCGCTACCTGGCCTACGGCTACATCAACCACCCCTCGACCATCCTCGAAGGGGTCTATAAACTTCCGCCCGCCCACTACGCGGTCTGGCGGGAAGGCCACCTGGAGCTGACCCGCTACTGGGATCCCAACTGGGACCTCGAACTCGACCGGACCGCCGCCGAGGACGCCGAAGCCCTCCGGGCCACCCTCGACGAGGCCGTCCGCGAGCAGATGGTCGCCGACGTCCCGCTCGGGGCCTTCCTCTCGGGCGGGGTCGACTCGTCGATCGTGGTCGGCCTGATGCAGCGGGCCTCGACCCGGCCCGTGCAGACCTTCTCGATCGGCTTCGGCGACCCCGCCTTCGACGAGACCCGCTACGCCGAGCTGGTCGCGAAGGCCCTGGGGACCGAGCACCACGCCTTCACCGTGGAGCCCCGGGCCTGGGAAACCTTGCCCGCCCTGGCCCAACAGTTCGACGAGCCCTTCGCCGACAGCTCGGCCCTGCCGACCTGGCACGTCGCCCGCGAGACCCGACGCCACGTCACCGTGGCCCTGACCGGCGACGCCGGCGACGAGCTTTTCGCCGGCTACGACCGCTATCGGGCGGTCGCCCTGGCCGCCTGGCTCGACCGGCTCCCCGGCGCCCCTCGGGCCTTCCTGGGCGGGCCGGTGGCGCGAGCCCTGCCCGCCTCGGTCCGGGCCAAGACCCCCCTCCGCCGGGTCCGCCGGCTCCTCGAAGGGATCGGCCAGGCTCCCGAGGCTCGCTACCTCCGCTGGGTCGGGATGTTCGACGAGACCGCCCGCGCTTCCTTATATAGCGACGAGTTTCTCGATCACCTCGGCCGGGCCGCCGCCCATCGCCCCGAGGAGGCCGACCCCGCCTCGGTCCTGGCCCGGGCCTTCGCCGCCGCCCCCGGGCGCGACCCGGTGACCAGGGCCTCGATCGTCGACCTCCTGACTTACCTGCCCGGCGACCTCCTGGCCAAGGTTGACCTCGCCAGCATGGGCCACGGCCTGGAGTGCCGGAGCCCGTTCCTGGACCACCGGGTCGTCGAGCTGGCCCTGGCCATGCCGATCCGCCGGAAACTCCGGCTCCGGGGCGGCCGGTCCAAGGTCGTCCTCAAGGACGCCTTCGCGGACCTCCTCCCCCCCGAGATCCGCCGCCGTCCCAAGATGGGCTTTGGCGTTCCCATCGATCGCTGGTTCCGGGGCGAGCTGAAGGACGAACTTCGCGCCGTCCTCCTCGACCCCGTAGCCCTCAATCGTGGCCTATTTCGCCCCGAGGCCGTGGAATCCCTGATCGACGAACACCTCACCAGTCGCCGGGACCACGCCTATCGCCTCTGGGCCCTCCTGATGCTCGAACTCTGGTTCCGGCATCAGATGGACGCCTGATGGCCGGGTCCGGTCGGCTTTGCACTTTAATACCCCGGCCCCGATTTGAATTCGTGATGCACTCACTGTATAAAATTTCACGCAATGCGTTGCCCTGAGTTTCGGGCGTCGGATTGCCGGGCGGTTTCGGGGGCTGGAACGGGTGTGCTCGCGGGCAATGCGATTCGTGGGGCTGGGGCCGCGAGAAAAAGAGGGCGGCGCCGATCTCGGCAACGTGTTTCTTATTAATCGAATCGGCTTGGTGACCTCGGTGATTTGAGAGCGACAAAAGCTCAGGTATGGGATAGTACATCCCCATCAGCCCCTTGTTTCGTCCGATTAACTCGTGCATGCTGCCCTATGGAAGGGGCATCGCTCCCGCTGAGTCGTGCCGTCCCCATCCGGGATCGTCCAATCTCAGGAGTTCTTGAGCATGTCGAATCAAATCGATCGTCGGCGTTTCTTGGCGAGCGGGGCGGCTTTGGCGGGCATGGCAAGCGTGGCAGGGGTCGAGGCGAAAGCCGAATCGAGAGCCGCACGAGCAGTGGTCACGCGAGTTCGATACAGTGCGTTCGATCCGGGGGCCAACCTCGAATCGTATCGCAAGGGTGTCACCCAGATGAAGCAGTGGGGGGAAGAAGACGCTACTGATCCGAGGGGATGGGAATACCAGGCAGCCATTCATAAGAGCAGAAGGCCAGACAACGGCATCTTCAATCAGTGCCCCCACGGCAGTTGGTGGTTCTTCCCGTGGCACCGAGCATATCTATTCTACTTCGAGCAGATCATCCGCGAGGCGTCCAAGGATGACAACTTCAACCTTCCTTATTGGGACTGGGACGCGGAAGGTCGCAAGTCGCTGCCACCGCAGTTCCGGAATCCCCAGAGCGAACTTTTCGACGCCCGGAGGAGCGGTCCTCTCAACGGCGGTGCACCACTACCGACCGCCGAGACGGACGCGGATGAGGCATTGGGGACGCCGGAATTCTTGGGGCCCCGTCGCCGTCCTGGGTTTGGCGGTGTGATTCTGCCCTACCAGCAGCGTTATCAGGGGCCGATCGAGAGCGGTGTCCACGACAACATCCACGGCGAAATCGGCCACGGCGGCGACATGAGCCATCTGGAAACGGCGGCGTTGGACCCGATTTTCTGGCTGCATCACTGCAACATCGATCGGCTCTGGGATATCTGGCTCTCCGGAGGCCGGTCGAATCCGCCCGATACCGACTGGAAGGACAACCGCGTCAACGGGCAGAGGAGGCCGTGGGTCTTCTTCGATGGCAAAAGGGTGAAGCGCGAGGTCGTGACCTCAGACTTCCTGCCTGGATCTCCATTGATGGATTATCGCTACGACGATCTACGAGGCCACTCCCAATCGCTCTTGGCCGATTCCGGACTGAGAGAGAGGTTGCGAGATGATCATCGGGTCATGATGATGGCCCCGAATCCACAGTTCGCAAACCAGGTTAAAACAATGCAGCAAAACGTCTTCGGCGCCGAAGATCGCGTCCTTGTGACGTCCGGCGTCAATGGAATTACTCTCGGGCCAGCACCCATCACAGTCAAAGCAGAGATCAAAGAAGACAAGCGGTCTGCTCTGATGCAGGCGCTTCCATTCGCGGCACAGATGAAGCCGGATTCCCCCGCGATCCTGCTTAACGTGGAGAATGTGCGGGCCGCCAATTCTCCCGGGATTTCATATCGAGTCTTCCTGAATCAGCCGGATGCCACCGCCGAGACGAACACCTCTGAATCGAACTACTTGGGCAGTATCGGGCTCTTCCTCGGCCAAGATGGCGGCCACGAGGATATGCCCGGAGGTGCCAGGAATTTTTGACACTCCTCGCTGAACACCACCACATTTTGAGCTAAATCGCTGTACCGATCAGATTTTACGCCGAGAAATGGGGGCTTGGGGGTCGTGAATCTCCATTCGTGCGAGCATGGGTGGTGGACCCACGTGAGTTTGACGGGCAAATTCAAGGAGATTTGCGGCGATTCGCCGTAAGTCCAAGTCCCTTGGCCTTCTATTCGTGGTGGTGTTCAGCGAGGAGTGTCGAATTTTTCGTTCGACATTAGCCGGCTGGTCCAATCCTTGAAGGATCGAGGAAAGTGGGAGGAAAATCAGGTGCGGGTCACGTTCGTGCCGAAGGGGGTGGGCGAAGCCAATCAGCCCAAGGCTGAAGTGACCTTCGATCGCGTCTCGATCTGGATCGACAAATGAAGCGGCGACCGAAGGCGATAGCTTGAGTCTCTGACCTCCGGATCGTGTCGGGGCGTCCTCGGAGCCCGGGTCGCGACCGCCGCCGTTGTTCTTCAAGATCGTGAATCCGGGCCCCGGCTTAGCAGGGTCTTTCGGCGAGGGCTGCGAGATTGCCGGTGCGGGCGGCCGACTCCGGGGATATCCTGTCCCCGGGCATCGATCGAAGACCGGACCCGGGGTGGATGGTTCCGATGGAAATCGACCACCCGTCCGAACTTCCTGGCCCGGCGCGATCGGCTCACCGGCCGCAACTGGACGGGCTCCGGTTCCTGGCCTTCCTGGCCGTCTTCGTCCACCACGCCCGGCCGGAGGTCTGCCCCTGGGGGTGGGCGGGGGTCCAGTTCTTCTTCGCGCTCTCGGGCTTCCTGATCACCCGGATCCTGGTCCGGGGCGAGTCGGGCGTCCTCGGGGCCGACCTCCGGCGCTATTACTACCGGCGGACGATCCGGATCTTCCCGCTCTATTACGCGCTCCTGCTGTTCGTCGCCCTGACGAGCCGGGTGGATGACCTGGGGTGGTATCTCACATATACCTACAACATCCGGCTCTACCAGACCCAGAGCTGGAACCATGTGGTGGGCCACTTCTGGACGCTCTGCGTCGAGGAGCAGTTCTACCTGATCTACCCGCTGGCCCTCCTGCTCACCCCCGCCCGGCTCCGAGTGGCGCTGGTGGTGGGGCTGATCGCGCTGTCCAAGGGGTTCCAGTGGACTGCGAACACGCAGATGAGCATGCCCTGGGCCCGGCTCCTGCTGCCGTATTGCGGCGAGGAGATCCTCTGGGGCTGCCTGGCGGGGCTGGCTGACCTGAGGATGGGGCGGGCTCGGCGCGAGGGCCCGGCCTGCTTCGTCGCCGGGTTCCTGGTCCTGGTCCTGGCGTGGGCCTGCTATGAGGGGCGCCTGCCGCTGCCGAGCCCGGCCGGGGAGGTCGGTTCTTACTCGCTCTACGGGATCGGGTCGGCCCTGATCGTCTTCGGTGCCTGGCGTTCGAGATCCCGATGGATCGTCGGCCCGCTGGCGATCGGGCCGGTCGCCTACCTCGGCCGGATCAGCTACGGGCTCTACGCCTTCCACCTCCCCGTGATCCGGGGCTGGTACGCCGAGGTCCCCTACGGCTTCCTGATCCCCCGGCCCTTCGGCGAACTGGCGATGACGGTCGCCCTCGCCGCCGCCTCGTGGCACTGCTTCGAAGGGCCGATCAACCGCCGGAAGGACCGGACCGCCCGGAAGCCGGGTCGAGGAAGTTCAGGCGAAGAGCGTGGTTAGCGCCCGGCCGTCGTTGATCCGAAGGGGACGACCGACGGCGTCGCGGACCTCGGCGGCGGGGTCGATCCCGAGGGCGTGGAGGATGGTGGCTCCCAGATCCTCCGGGCCGGCGGGGTCCCGGGAGGGGTAGGCGGCCCATCGGTCACTCGCGCCGTAAACCTGGCCGCCCGCGATCCCTCCGCCGGCCAGGGCCACCGAATAGCAGCGCGGCCAGTGCTCCCGACCCGCGTTTGCAGCGGTGATCCGGGGGGCCCGACCGAACTCGCCGGCCCAGACGACCAGGGTCTCATCGAGCAGGCCCCGGGCTCCGAGGTCTTCCAGGAGCGAGGCGAAACCTTGATCGGCCGGGGGCATCAGGTCGCGCTTGAGACGGTTGAAGTTGTCGCCGTGGGTATCCCAGAATTGCATGGCGACAATGGGCTATTGACATAATTGCTTGCAGAGAAGCGACTTATGGCATCAGTTGTTGTTTAAGCACCAAATGGTGTACCAATACTTTTTGTGTCTCATACTGACCCGCTGCGTGCCACTGTGTGCGGCTCTGTCCCGGAGCAGCGACGTTGAGAAAGCCTCGCAAGCCTAGAGATACCAAGCGTGGATGACATCAGCTTCTTCGGCGATCGCTGTCTTGCAGAGTTGAATCAACGAACCAATTGCTTTGATTGCCGCGTCGGTGACATCTAATTGCTGCTCGTGAGCCTTTGAGACAGCTTCGATCCAGCGAGCGGTGACTTCCCCTGCCTCTCCGATATCCAGGGAGGCGATCATTTCGACCCAAGCGGAATCAACCACGTCCGCCCCACCACCTTCCCCTTCTTCGATTGTCCCTACTTGTTCGATGAGTGACAAGCTGAGAAGAAGCGGTGCGACCCCGAGAAGTTCGCCAACGATTTTAGACAAAATGTCCAGGTCTTCAGGTGTGAGATGTAGGGAGAGGTCGGCGTATGCGAGGGCCGCCGTTCCATCGCGGATGCCATCGAATTCGAACTCGGAGAACGCTTCACCGATAGTGTTCGCGTCTCCCGCGTAGAACTCCATCGATAAGCCCATCGCTTTTCCTTGTGTTTGTATTGCCGAATGAGTGTAATTGGGAGTACCAAATATTGCAGGGCGGTAGCCCGAGGAGTACCATAAGTTGCACCAAATCCCGAATAATAGTGCGGATTAGCAATCTCAGGCGAACAAAGTGGTGACTGGAGAGCCATTATTAATCCGAAGTGGGCGGCCAACGGGATCGACCACCTCTTGAGCAGGGTCAATCCCTAAAGCATGCAGGATCGTAGCTCCAAGGTCATCAGGACTGACAGGGTCTCGTGATGGGTAAGCGGCCCAGCGGTCGCTCGCGCCGTAAACCTGTCCGCCCGCGATACCTCCGCCCGCTAAAGCCACTGAGTAACATCGCGGCCAGTGCTCTCGACCCGCGTTTGCAGCCGTGATCCGGGGGGCCCGACCGAACTCGCCGGCCCAGACGACCAGGGTCTCATCGAGCAGGCCCCGGGCTCCGAGGTCTTCCAGGAGCGAGGCGAAACCTTGATCGGCCGGGGGCATCAGGTCGCGCTTGAGACGGTTGAAGTTGTCGCCGTGGGTATCCCAGAAATACCGGCCGTCGTCGTGCCAGTTGACCGTGACCAGCCCGACGCCCGCTTCGACCAGCCTCCGGGCCATCAGGAGGCACTGGCCGTGGATGTGCCGGCCATAACGGTCGCGGAGCCTGGGGTCCTCGCGCTCGACCTGAAAAGCGCCTCGGGCCTCGGCCGAGACCATCGCGTCCATCGCCCGGTCCTGGTAGCCGTCCCACGAGCCGGGCCCCGGCCCGGCGAGCCCCGCGCCCGGGAGTCCGGCCATGAGGGACCGGCGGTCGCCCATCCGTCCGAGCGAGACGCCCTCGGGGAGGTCGAGGCCCCCGACCCGGAAGCCGGGGGCGTTGGGGTCGCCCTCGACCTGGAACGGGTCGTACGCCTTGCCGAGCCAGCCGCCATGCTGGCCGGGGGCCCGGCCGCCGGGCGCGGCGGGGTGCGCCACGACCCAGGGCATCGTCACCGCCGAGGGGAGCGACCCCCTCGAAGGCCGGAGCCGGGCGACCAGCGACCCCAGATGCGGCCAGTCGCCCGGCGAGGGGGGGGCCGCGTCGGAGTTGGGCGTCGGGGCCAGGTGGCCGGTCAAAAGCCGGTGGGCGGTCGAGAGATGCGCCGGGTCGCCGTGAGTCATCGACCGGATCACCGCCATCCGGTGCGTCTGCTGGGCGATCCTGGGGAAGTGTTCGGAGATCCGGAGGTCGGGCGTCGTGGTGGCGATCGAGGCGAATTCGCCCCGGATCTCGGCGGGGGCGTCGGGCTTCAAGTCCCAGGTGTCGAGCTGGCTCGGCCCGCCCCACTGGAAGATCAGGATGCACGACTTGGCCCGGCCGAACCCCGGGGCCGCGGTCGCCCCTTCAGCCCCGGCCCGACCCCGGAACAGCTCGGGCAAGGCCAGGCCGAGCGACCCCAGGACCCCGGCCCGGAGCGTCTCGCGCCGGGAAGGTCGCCGGAATCCCTTGCAAACACCGTGGTCGCCCATGAAGTCGGCCCCATCCCCCGCGAATGTTCAACTTCGTATCAACACCCTAGCGAAACGGGGCGGCATTGTCCATCGTCTTAAGGGAGTGGCGTGGTCGCGAGTTCGACCGGTTGGGTGAGCCGGGTGACGGGATAGTCGGAGCCAAGGGCTTCGTCGAAGAAGTTCCAGGCGACCAGGCCGTCGTCGGAGCGGGGCTCCAGGAGGTAGACGGCGAGGGTCCCGAGCGGCTGCGCGGTCCGGACGACCAGTGTCCCGGGCGGGACCGGGCGGGCCAGGCGGGTCGTCCTGGAGGCGACCGCGTCGATCATCTCGTGCCCCTCGAAGGGCCGCCGGACCCGGTCGAAGGCGGTGATCGTCTCGCCTTCCAGGCTCAGGGTCGCGGCGTCTTTCATGGCCTCGACCTGGATCCCGTGGGCCCGGAGGACGTCGACGACGTTGGCCCGATCGGGCGGGATCAGGTAGGCGAAGGGGCGGGCCACCTCCAGGGTCGGGGCGAAGTCGATCTCCAGGTCGCAGGCGTAATCCTTGGGCTCGGCCGCTCCGACGGATCGGCCCCTCTCCTCACGCTCGGAGAAGCCAAGGACGGTGGCCTTGCCGGGCAGGGCGCGGGCCTTCGAGCGGATCGCCACCCGGCCGGAGGGGGCCCGGCCGGCCTCGGAGGTCGCCCGCCGGGCGTCGTCCAGGAGCGCCCGGATCTCGTCGTGATGGCCGGCGGCGAACTCCAGGAGGGCCCGGCAGAAGTCGCGGGTGGCGAGGACCCGGTCCCGGAAGGGGGCGTAAGAGTACGCCTCGGAGAGGACCGAAAGCCGGTTCCGGAGGCCCAGATACGTCGTCCCGAATCGGGGCGAGGCCGGGAACGAGGCCCATCGGGCGTGCCCGCCCTCGAAGTTCCCATAAAAGAAGGATCGATAGCCCGATGCCTTCGCCAGGGCCGCGCCGGCCTCGGGCAAGAGCGTGTCGCGCGCGTAGGCGATCAGCCGAGGGTCGCCCGCCGGGTTCTTGGGGCCGTCGTAGGTGATGGTGTAGCGGTGGTCCGAGCCGTTGGTGGTGTGGGTGTCGATGAAGAGATGGGGATCCCACTCGTTCAGGAACCGGACCAGGGCCCGGGTTTCGGGGGCCTCCAACTTCATGAAGTCGCGGTTCAGGTCGAGCCCCTGCGCGTTGGTCCGCTCCCCCATCCCCTCCTCGGGCCCGACCTGGCCGGGCCGGTTGGTTCTGGCCACCCGCTCATTGCCGTCGGCGTTGTAGATCGGGGCGACGGCCAGAATCAAATGCTTGAGGATCGGGTGATCCGGCGCCCGGGCGATCTCGCGGACCAGGATCGGCAGGGCCTCCTTGCCGTCGACCTCCCCGGCGTGGATGTTGCCGACCAGCAAGACGACCAGCTTGCCCGAGGCCCGGGCCTGGGCCGCCGAGGCCACCGGGGGGTCGGCCACGATCAGGAGCGGGAGCGACCGCCCCTCGCCCGACCGGCCCAGCTCGGCCAGCCGGACCCGGGGCGACGCCTTGGCCAGCCGCTCGGAGAGCCCGACGACCTCGAGATGCCGGGCCGTGGCCCGGAACCCGGTCCGCTCGGCCACGGTGAGCAGGTCCTCGGGCGGGCCGTCGTCGGCCCCGACGGCCAAGCCCCCCAGGATCAAGGCGAGGGCCGCGATCCGGCCGGCCTCCGATGGAATCATCCGGCTTCGTCTCCTTCGGATCATCTCAGGATGCCACGGGTTCGAGCCGCCGAGGGCCGTCCGGGATCGGGGCGGCCTCGGCTCGGCGGGAGGTCCAGGGTCGGTTGGCCCCGGCCCGGGGCCCGGGGTAGGCGGCCCGCTCGCGGGGGCGGTTGAAGTGGAGGCACTTGCCGTAGAAGGCGTCGACGAGCTGGCCGGCCTCGGGGTCGTGGAAGGCGATGGTCTCGATCACGTCCTCCCAGGCGAGGGAGCGGACCTCGACCCGCTCCAGGGTCGGCTCGAACCAGTCGCGGAGCCAGGCGTCGCGCTCGCCGCCGTACTCCTCGGCGCGGCGGCGGACCTTCCGGCGGATGGCGTCGGTCGCGGTGTCGCGGGCGAAGACGCCATCGTCGATCCGGGCCCTCGGGGCGAGGATCAGGAACGACAGGTCGTCCATCGCCGAGGGCGGGCGATCGGCTCGCCGGAGGACTTCGGCGAGGCAGGCCACGCTCCGGGCAGCCTGGTCGAAGTCAGGGGCGTTCTTGACCCCGGCCGAGAGCCGGTTGAACAGCTTGGCCTCCAAAAGGATGAGCTGGCTTGCCCCGGGGGCCAGGGCCAGGCCCGACGATCCCGGGTCGCCGATCCGGATCTGGCCGATCACGGCGTCGGCGTGGGTCCGCGACTCGCCGAGCCCGTCGCCCCGATATCTCGGTAGGAACGCCGAGGGGAGCCAAGCCTCGGAGAACCACCGAGCCCCGTCCCTCGGCGACATCGGGTAGCGGTCGCCCCCGTGGCGGTCGAACCAGTCGACGACCACCCGGAGCAGCCACTGCTCGCCGAACAGCGTCGTCGGAGGGAAGGCCGGGTCCCCGGCATCGCACCGCCTGAGCATCGCCTGGATTCGCCCGATGATCATCCGATCGGCCCGCCCTGCCCCTCGACCGGTCGCCCGTGTTATGACGATTATAGCCGCCCCGAGCCCCGGGAGCGATCCTGTTCGGATGTCCGCCGGGCCCGGCGATCGCGATTCCTCAGTCGAGGATTGACGATCGGCATTCATCCGGGCCCAGGTCGGTGTCTTGCCGGTCCTCCGCCGGTCCGACGCGGCGATCGCCGGTGGGATCGCGGCAATCAAGATGTTCGGCGAAGGTTCTGGATCCTGAGCGGCCGGACGGGCCGGCCCGAAAATAACGCAAAAAGGCGTTGACTTCCGACGTGCCAGGGCGTAGAATCCAATCGTTTACACGGAACCGATGCGATTCGAGCCTGACGAGCTGGGCCGGACCAAGGTCGACCCGAACTCTATAGTGAATTCCGATATCCCCTCAACCACTTCGGTGGTTGAGCAGCAGGGCCGCCCGCGAGGGCGGCCCTTGCTTTTTCCTGGTCCGCCATGAAACTCAACTTCTACATCGACGCCTTCAATCTGTATTACGGCAGCTTGATGGAAACGCCTTATAGGTGGCTCGATCTCCAGGCGTTCTGCTCGGCCTCGTTTCCGTCCGATCAGGTCCATCGGATTCGCTACTTCACCGCCCGGATCAAGCCGAACAGTCATGATCTGGACAAACATGTCCGCCAAGCCACCTACCTCCGCGCGCTAGGCACTCTGCCGGGCGTCACAATCCACGAGGGGAGTTATCTCAAGAAGACTGTCGCGATGCCCCTGCACCCGATCCCTGCTCCGCCCACGCCGCCAACGATCGTCAAGGTGGTCAAGTGCGAGGAGAAGGGGTCCGATGTCAATCTCGCATCCCACCTCCTGATCGATGCATTTGAAGGGGACTTCGAAGGGGCCGTCGTCGTCTCGAATGACTCGGACCTGGCCGAGCCCATTCGACTGGTGCGGACGAGGCTCAAGCGAAGGGTTTTCATCCTTCATCCTTGCTCTCGACCGGGTCGCGGGCCCAGCATCGAGCTGAAGAAGGCCGCGGCGCTTCGGGCTGGGAAGCCGTCGCTGATCGTCCAGGAGCCCTTGCTCGACGCGAGCCAGTTCCCTCCGACCCTGGATGACGATCACGGGAACATCCACAAGCCCGCGGGTTGGTGAGGTCATCAACGGACCGGGCGTCCCGGGTTCCCGAGCCCGACGGCCTCCGGGACGGAGGCTTGCACGGCGGGGGTTTTCGAGCGACGATCGGGGGACATTCCGCCGCCGAAGGACGATCGCGATCGGCCCGGGCCGCTCGACAGCCCCGGCGGGACGCCGATCCCTTCCCGCCCGGGTACAACTCGGAGACCGCCAGGCATGCCCCCCACGACCCGGACTCGTCACCTGGCGCTAGCGCTGGGCCTGCTGGCCCCGGCCGCCGCGGCGATGGCCGCCGAGCCGGCCCCAAAGCCGCTGGCCGTCCTGTTCCTGGGCGACCGGGGCCACCACCGGCCGGCCGACCGCGCGGCGCAGATCGTCCCGGTCCTGGCCATCCGGGGGATCAACGTCACCTACACCGAGGCGATGTCGGACCTCAACCCGGCGAACCTGGCGAAGTATGACGCGGTGATGGTCTACGCCAACGCCGAGAAGATCGAGCCCGACCAGGAAAAGGCCCTGCTCGACTACGTCGAGGGCGGCGGCGGGCTCGCCCCGATCCACTCCGCCTCGTACTGCTTCCTGAACTCGCCGAAGTACGTCGCCCTGGTCGGCGCCCAGTTCCAGAGCCACGGGACCGGCAAGTTCGACACCAGGGTCGTCGACCCCACCGACCCGATTATGAAGGGACTGGAGCCGTTCCGGACCTGGGACGAGACGTATGTTCATTCAAAGCACAACGAGAAGGATCGCCACGTCCTTCAGGTCCGCGACGAGAAGGGGCGCGACGAGCCCTGGACCTGGACCCGGACCCAGGGCAAGGGGCGGGTCTTCTACACCGCGTACGGGCACGACCACCGGACCTTCGGCCACCCCGGCTTCCACGACCTGATCGAGCGCGGGCTCCGCTGGTCGAGCGGCAAGGGCGAGGTGTTCGACAGCCGGCCCCGGGTCGCCTCGGGCTTGCCGCCGCTGCCGACCGAGCCGGCCCCGTCGGAGATCCCCCAGTACCTCCCGGGCAAGTCGTGGGGCACGATGGGCGAGCCGATCAAGACGATGCAGCTCCCCGTCGGACCGGCCGAGTCGATGAAGCACCTGGCCTTGCCCAAGGGGCTGGAGGCTCGCCTGTTCGTCGCCGAGCCCGAGATCGCCAAGCCGATCGCCCTGGCCTGGGACCACCGGGGGCGGCTCTGGGTCGCCGAGACGGTGGATTACCCCAACAACCTCCAGAAGCCCGGCGAGGGGCACGACCGGATCAAGATTTGCGAAGACACCGACGGCGACGGCCGGGCCGACAAGTTCACCGTCTTCGCCGACGCCCTGAGCATCCCCACCAGCCTGACCTTCGCCGGGGGCGGCGTGGTCGTCCACCAGGCGCCCGAGACCCTGCTTCTCAAGGACACCGACGGCGACGACAGGGCCGACGTCCGCCAGGTCCTGTTCACCGGCTGGGGGACCGCCGACACCCACGCCGGCCCGAGCAACCTCCGCTTCGGCTTGGACAACTGGCTCTACGGAATGGTGGGCTACTCCGGCTTCCGGGGGACCGTCGGCGGCGAGCGCCACGAGTTCCGCCAGGGGCTCTATCGGTTCAAGCCCGACGGCTCGAAGCTGGAGTTTCTCCGGAACACCAATAACAACTCGTGGGGCGTCGGCCTGAGCGAGGAGGGCCTGCTCTTCGGCTCGACCGCCAACGGCTGCCCGAGCGTCTACGTCCCGATCGCCTCGCGCTATTATGAGAAGGTCCGGGGGATGAGCACCGCCGTCCTGGAGAACATCGCCGACAGCAACCGGATGTTCCCGGTGACCGAGAAGGTCCGCCAGGTCGACTGGTTCGGCGAGTTCACCGCCGGGGCGGGCCACGCCCTCTACACGGCCCGGTTGCTCCCGAAGCCCTACTGGAACAGCACCGCGTTCGTCGCCGAGCCGACCGGCCACCTCGTCGCCACCTTCGCCCTGGAGCGGAAGGGGAGCGACTTCGCCGCGCACAACGAATGGAACCTTCTGGCCTCCGACGACGAGTGGACCTCTCCCGTCGCCGCCGAGGTTGGGCCCGACGGCGCGGTCTGGGTCAGCGACTGGTACAACTTCATCGTCCAGCACAACCCCACGCCCAGGGGCTTCACGACCGGCAAGGGGAACGCCTACGAGACCCCCCTCCGCGACAAGACCCACGGCCGGGTCTACCGGGTTTCGCCCGTCGGCTCGGCGATGAAGACCTCGACCCGCTCGCTTGACCCGGCCGACGGCCCCGGGCTGGTCGCCGCCCTCAAGGACGATAACCTGTTCTGGCGGCTCCACGCCCAGCGGCTTCTGGTCGAGCGGAAAAACAAGGACATCGTCCCCGCCCTGGTCGCCCTGACCAAGGACCATTCGGTCGACGCCATCGGCCTGAACCCCGGCGCGATCCACGCCCTCTGGGCCTTGCACGGGCTGGGGGCCCTCGACGGCAAGGACGAGTCCGCCGGATCGGCCGCCGCCGGGGCGCTGAAGCACCCCTCGGCCGGGGTCCGGCGGAACGCGGTGCAGGTTCTCTCGGAGGGCGCATTGACGGCCGCCGAGCTCGTCTCCGACACCGATCCCCTCGTCCGCCTGGCCGCCCTCCTCGCCCTGGCCGACGCCCCTGAGTCGGCTCCGGCGGCGACCGCGATCGTCGCCGCCCTGGCCCAGGGGAAGTTCGAAGGGGACCGCTGGCTCCCCGACGCCGCCACCTCGGCCGCGGCCTCGCACGCCGGTCCGTTCCTGAAGGCCCTGGCGGCCCGGAAGTTTGCCGGGGCCGCCTCGCCGACCACCCTGGCCATCGCCGGCCGGGTGGCCGAGCACTACGCCCGGGGCGTTGCCCCCGGGGCCTCGGTCGACGTGATCACGGGCCTCAAGGACGCCGACCCGGCCGTGGCCGGAGCCGTGATCGCCGGTCTGGCCGCGGGCTGGCCCAAGGACCGCAAGCCGGCCCTTGATGACGCCACAGATCAGGCGCTGGTCGAACTGCTCACCAAGGTCTCGCCCGCGGCCCGGGCCCAACTGGTGACCCTGGCCTCGCGGTGGGGATCGAAGGCGATCGAGGCGCAGACCGCCGAGATCGCCTCGACCTTCCTGGCGACCGCCCGGGACGAGAAGGCGACCGAGGCCGCGCGGGTCGACGCGGCGAGGCGGCTGGTGGAGTTCCGCCCCGGCGACCCGAAGCCGGCCGAGGCGCTGCTGAGCCTGATCTCGCCGAGGTCGTCGCAGGGCCTGGCCGTCGGCCTGGTCGAGGCGGCGGGCAAGAGCGACGCGCCGGCGGTCGGCCGGGCGATCGTCGAGCGGCTGGGGGCGATGACCCCGACCGTCCGGTCCGAGGCCAGCCGGGTCCTGCTTTCGCGGGCCGACTGGACCGCCGCGTTCCTGGACGGCGTCGAGAAGGGGGACGTCTCGCTGGCCCAGCTCTCGCTGGCCCAGACGCAGGCCCTGGCCGCCCACCCCGACAAGGCGCTCGCCGGCCGGGCCCGGACGCTGATTGCCCGAGGGGGCGGCCTGCCCGATGCCGACCGCCAGAAGGTGATCGATCAACTCGCCCCGCTGGTCTTGAAGGGGGGCGACCCGGCCCGGGGCAAGCTGGTCTTCACCCAGCAGTGCGCCAAGTGCCACATGGTCGGCGGCGAGGGAGGGAAGGTCGGCCCCGACCTCACCGGGATGGGGACCCACCCCCGCGAGGAGCTGCTGATCCACATCATCGACCCGAGCCGGTCGGTGGAGGGGAACTTCGTCCAGTACAACCTGGCCACCACCGGCGGCCAGGTCATCAACGGCCTGCTCGCCTCGGAGTCCAAGACCGCCGTCGAGCTGATCGACGCCGAAGGGAAGCCGCACCGGGTCCTCCGCGAGGAGATCGAGGAGTTCGCCGCCTCGAAGAAGTCGCTGATGCCCGAGGGGTTCGAGAAGACGGTCGGGCCCGAGGGCGTGGCCGACGTCCTGGCCTTCCTCACCAGGCGGGGCAAGTACCTCCCGATCGACCTCCGGGCGGCGGCCACCGTGGTCTCCACCAAGGGGATGTTCCACGGCCCCGAGGCGACCGCCGAGCGGCTGGTCTTCCCCGACTGGTCGCCCAAGACGTTCGAGGGCGTGCCGTTCCTGCTGGTCGACCCCCAGGGCGACCGCGTCCCCAACGCGATCCTGCTCTACGGGCCCGCCGGCGCGATCCCGCCGACGATGCCGAAGTCGGTCAGCCTCCCCTGCAACGCCCCGGCCCGGGCGATCCACTTCCTCAGCGGGGTCAGCGGCTGGGGAGCCCTCGGGGCCGACCCCGAGGGGACGACCTCGATGATCGTCCGGCTCCACTACGCCGACGGCAAAATCGAGAATCACCCCCTGAAGAACGGGATCCACTTCGCCGACTACATCCGGCCGATCGAGGTCCCCGGCTCCAAGCTCGCCTTCAAGCTCCGGGGCCAACAGCTTCGCTACCTCGCCATCCGCCCCCGGCGGACCGAGCCGATCGCCCGGATCGAGCTGGTCAAGGGCCCCGACAACACCGCGCCAATCGTCATGGCCGTGACCATCGAAGGGGACGAGTGACGAGTGGTCAGTGAGAGTATCGCTGGTTTATCAGCGGAAAGTCGGGTGGCGTCGAGCGGAGCGAGGCCCACCACGCCGATCCCGGTGGG
>JAABUJ010001188.1_pt1 | contig 39952 bp, 44 predicted proteins | sample 5559131 | NCBI WGS metagenome assembly JAABUJ01 (sample SAMN10711875, study PRJNA513366) | rock metagenome | isolation source: Antarctica rocks | place: Antarctica: Victoria Land, Mt New Zealand nord | collected 2016-01-07 | reverse complement strand
TACCTTGCTATCCAACGTGCATCGCGCGCTGAACGCGAGGCCCCTTGCATTGACAAAAGCTGCGTGATATAAGACTCACAACGCTACCCTGCTTCGCAGTGCTCCCCCGGAAATCGGCACGACCTCGTACTCTATAATCTCGATCGACTCAAGCATCCCGGCGACATCAGTCCACATAATCGTTCCAATTAAAGGCACGTCGGAACGACCCGTTTGCATGCTTGGGCCCTCGGCATTGTGGCGAATTTGCGAAGGCGGTCCGCCAAGGACGTGAATGTCGCACCAACCTAGCGGATCGTATTCCGCAATCTCGCACGTTCCTATCTGGCTTTCCAGATCGGCATACCCACGCGTTACCACGCGCAGAAACGCTTGTTCCAGTTCAGTCGGCACACGATACATTCTCACTTCTCTGTGTCTCTACCTTAAAATCGTCGCGCTCTGCCGACGAATACTGTGACCAAAACGGCGATTCCGCTTAAACGCGACAAGCGATGCTGCCGTAACCCGTTTCAAAGGAACTCGTTTGCTCTGTGCTACGGCATAAGGTACAATCGTCGCAATAAGTGACGCTGCGGAGGCCGACGCAACGCCGATGATGGGCAGTCGAATGCAGACGACCGCGATGTTCCAGTATTTCTGCTTGGACGATTGGGTTCCAGCGGATCATCTGCTACGCGCCATCGATCGCCACATCGATCTTCGCCCAATCCGCGAGCAGCTGCGGCCGCTTTACAGCGAGATCGGACGACCGTCGATAGATCCGGAAGTCTTACTGCGCTTTCTACTGATCGGATATCTCTACGGCATCACGAGCGAACGGCGATTGCTTGACGAAATCGGTCTGAACCTTGCCTACCGGTGTTCACGGGTCTGACTTCGATCAATCAATCCCGGATCACTCAACGCTTTCCAAGAACCGGCACGGCCGCTTTCGCGACTCGTCGGTTTTCCGCGACCTCTTCGAGACAATCGTGCAGCAATGCGTCAACGTCGGACTCGTGCAAGGTGAACGGCTTTCGGTCGATGGCACGGTCATCGCCGCCAACGCTAGCAGTAAGAGCCGCGTCTCGCGCGATCAGCTTCCCGAAGCCGCCAGAGTCTCGCGTACCCTTCGCGAGTATCTGGCGGAGGTGGAGACGGCGAACCCCACGCCATCGTCGGAAACCCAAAGTCCGCCAGTAGAGAGCGGCAAAATATCGGCAAGCGATCCCGATGCGACATGGGCAACAAAGGGCGGCGTCCCGGCGCAACTCAGCTACTACGATAACTATCTCATCGACAACGAAAGCAACGTCATTCTTGGCGTTGAAGCGACGCCGGCGCGTTTTTCGCAAGAGACCGCCGCGGCACGCACGATGATTGAGCGAGCGCAAACGACGTTCTCCATCGAGCCGCAAAGCTTAGGCGCCGACAAAGCCTACGGCAGCGGCGAATTTCTTGCATGGCTATTGGAACGAGATATTGCGCCGCACATTCGGGTTATCGATCGAACGCGGCAAAATGCGCAATACTTCACGCGCGACGACTTCGTCTTCGAGTCTGAGATCAACGCTTACCGTTGCCCCGCCGGCAAGCTCTTGGCGTACCGCGGCATCGGCCGAACATCGCGAGTGTATACATATAACGCATCGCCGAAAGACTGCGCGGCGTGCCCACTTAAAGCACGATGTACGGCTGGCCGCGGTCGACGCCTCGTTGTGAACTTTGACGAGCCCGCCCGCGAGCGCGCGAAGCAGCTGACCGAAACCGAAGCGTACTGGCGATCATGGCGGGAGCGTAAGAAAGTCGAAGTGCTCTTCGCTGAACTCAAAAACGTGATCAAGTTGCGCCGGTTCCGCTTACGAAGACTTTGGAACGTGGCTGAACAGACGTTGATGGCAGCCACGGCGCAAAACGTTCGACGCTTGATCCGCTTCCTAGCTCCCAGCGGCTCGCGTAGCGGGTACACGATCTATGTTGCCCTGCAAGCCTTCAAACCCCGAATCCGCTTTCTTCAACTTTATGTATACTGTGGTTACGGACTTCCGTTTTGGCTCGTTCTTCAACTGCCTTCGTGGCCCTACGTTGACCCGCCGGCGGATGTCCACTTTGAGACGCTAACTTTGGCTTGAAAGACGTGCGCTGATCGCCACATAAAGTTTCGCCGGTTACGTCTTCGGTGAAAGGTGCCTATGAAAATCATCGCTGGCGTGGATTGTCACAAAGCGACCCACGCGATAGCTTTTCTCGATAGCGTGGGCAAGGTAGTTCACGATCTCGAGATTCCCGCGAATCCGGCCGGCTATGCCGACGCAATTGCAGCTGCGCGAATGCTCGGGGAAGTCGTATGGGGCTTAGAAGGCACCGGCGTTTACGGCCGTTGCTTTGCAAAAGCACTGCTTGCGGCTGACATGACCGTTTTTGAAGTGCCGGGTATCGTCACGAAACGTCACCGTAAGCATGCAACCCAGCACGGAAAGTCCGATCGCAAGGACGCTCGCGCAATCGCCGAGGCTGTCCTGCGCGACTCTGAGCGCCTACCGCGATTCCGCGAGTGTGAAGAACAGGAAGCGTTGCGGTTGCGATACGACCAACGCGATCGGCTCGTTCGAGAACGTACGATGCTCATCAATCGCATACGTAGCAACGCTTTGCGCCTCAGCATCGATGCTCCGAAGGATTTGCAGACGCTCATCTCTTTACGAGCCATTCGAACAGCCCTGGACGCGATTGTGAATCCTAGCTTCGTTGAAGACGCCTTGGTTGACGAAATGCGTTTCAGTCTGGCGACGATCGAACGCCTCAACGAACAGATCCTGCGCCTGGAACGCCTCATGAGCCCTTTCGTGAAGCGCCTCGCACCTGAGCTGCTGGAACTGCGAGGCGTCTCGGTAATCGTGGCCGCCGGTCTCATCGGACACTGCGGCGATATGCGTAACTTACGCAACGCCGACGCCTTCGCCATGCGCAGCGCGACCGCGCCGATCTCCTGGTCCAGCGGCAAAAGCCAAGCCGTCCGGCTCAACGTCGGCGGGAACCGGCAACTCAATAGATTGTTGCACGTGATCGCCACCGTGCAACTTCGTGCAGCGGCTCATCCTGGCCGCATCTATTACGATCGGAAGCGTTCTGAAGGCAAGACTGGACGCACTGCACTGCGGGCGCTTAAGCGCACGTTAGCGACCATCGTCTACTATCGTTTACGCCTTTGCCAAACTCGGATCGAGAACACGAACGTGGCGATCGCGGCCTAAGAGTTGACAAAGACGGTCAACGTCGACCCCTTGCGGGACGAGATAGATAGAGCGACGCTGCTGACGGCAACCGCCTATTCGTTGTACATCTCCTACTACGTTATGGAACCGCCTCTCGACGCCGCGTCGCACCAGGGTGGCAGCTAACTGCGGCGCGCGTGAACCTCCGCATGCAGCTGCGACGAGGCACCTCCGTCTGTCGAGGATTCGCCGAACCAAAGGAACGATCGCGATGTGATCTTAGTCAAGCTCCATCGTGTCCGGGCTCCCGCGTTCGTTGTCCCTTCCTGAACGATATCGGGGCCGCGCGCACGGCCAATCTGCTGTCGAAAGCTGTAGCAAGAACGCCGGAAAGCAGCGCTTTGATTCTTGCTATCTCATCCCGGTCGGTTCGGTGCCGCGCGACGATAGCACACGCCTTCATCCGCAAGGACGTTGACAAGTAACGTTGATCTTGCATAAGACTTAGAACGACTGCGAGCCTCTCAGTTTTTGTAAGCCAAACTCAAATCGCGGGTGAGCCGTTGGCGCGAAGGGCTTCGAGCAGAACGCGCCGGAGGGCGCGCTCGGGTTCCGTTTCTCTGTCGCGCCGTCGCGGTTGCAAAAGGCCGATTCCGATGGCAATGCGCGGCCGGCGCAGCGGTCGCGCGACGGCACCCTTGGGGAGCGTATCGCCGGTGAAGAAACCGGCGGGAAGAACGGCGATGCCGAGCCCGGCGGCGACGCCGTAGGCGAGCGTCGCGGTATCGCCAAAACGTGCGCGTAACGCGACGTCGACGTCGCTCTCTTGCAACGCGCCGACGACGAGCGCGCGATACACGCAGGCATCGGTGCCGACCAAAAGCGATTCACCGCCGAGGTCGGTGAGATCGACGTGCTTCGCCCTGGCCAGCCGATGACGTTCGGGCAGCAGCACGATCATCGGATCATCGTAAAGATGCGTAAATGATGAAGGCGTTCCGGCGCGCCGCGATGTTGCCGGTTTGCCGGTAAGCGCGTAGGCAACCGCGCCCGACTCGACCAGCGCTGAGGCTGCGCACTGGCCGGCGATGCGCAGCTCGATGTGTATCTCGGGCCGTTGCCGTGAAAAAGCGGCCATCAGCGGCGGAAGCCGGCGCGATGCAACGGGTTCGACGGCGGCGAGCCGCACCGTCGCGCGGCCGGCTGCGACGCGCGCCGCCTCTCGCAAGCACGCTGCATCTTTGAGCAACGATTCTGCGCGCGCGAGAACCATCCGTCCCGCTTCGGTCAACGGCGCGCCACGTCGCCGCGGCTCGATCAGCGGAACACCCACCGCCGCCTCGAGCGCCGCAAGATGCGTCGAGAGGCGTGGCTTGCGCGTACCCGAGTTCGCGCGCCGCTCGCGTGACGCCGCCGGCCCGTGCAACCGCGACAAACGAGCGCAGATCGCGCAGTGATAGGGCGTCATCGCTCAGCTCGAGTCTATCGATATTTTCGATGATATGCTTCATAGTCTTCGCTCGACAGCAGCATACCGCGACGCTACGCTCACGGCAATGGCCATCGCTTCAAAATCTCGGACCGCCGCCGTCACGGGAGCGACCGGCAATCGGGCGCCCGGGAGTTGGGCGCTCACGCTCTGGTCGAGTGCGATCTTCGGCCTGCAAATCGGCGCCGCGCGCCTAGGGTACGGCTTGGCGTTGCCGGCGATCCGGCACGATCTCCACGGCAACTACGCAGCGTACGGAACGCTCAACACGGCGAGCCTTGCCGGTTATCTTGTTGGCGCGCTGCTCGCACCGTACGCACTGCGTTACAGCGGACGAGTCGTTCTCTGGAGCAGTTCGGTCGCCGCGGTGGCCCTCATCGCATCGGCCTTTGCCGCAGACGTGTTTTGGTTCGGCGTCGCGCGTAGCGCGTTCGGGCTTGCAAGCGGCGTGGCCCTCGTTGCAGCGGCGGCCGAAACGCTCGAATCCGTCGCGACGAGCCGCCGCGGAACTGCAAGCGCTGTCATGTGGGCCGGAACCGGCGTCGGCCTCGCGGCTTCGGCGCTCGGGACGGGATGGCTCCTGAACGGAGCGACACACTGGCGTGTCGCGTCCTCGTCATTGGCGCTTTAACGTTCGCCGCCGGGATGGGTTATAGCGCGGTTGCGCGCAAAAATCGTTCCGCAAAGCGCAAGACCTCCGTCGCGCCGGTGGAGCCGGGTCGTTTCGAGCTGTACGACATCGCGCGACCGCGCCGCTTTCTCTTCCTGTGTCTTGCCTATCTGGCGTTCGGTTTCGCTTACATCACCTACGCGACGTTCATCGTCGCATCGCTCGAAGCGCGGCGCGCGTCGCCGCATACGACGGCGAACATCGCTTTGCTCTGGGGAATGTACGGCGCGGCGAGCTTTACCGGAGCACTCGCCACCGCATGGCTGTTGCAGAGCAAGTTCCGACGCATGGCGATGGCGATCGCGGGCTTCACGGGAGCCGCGGGTTGTTTCATCACGTTCGAGCTGCCACACGTCGCTGCGTTCGGCGCGATTCTCGTCGGCCTCGGGCTCGCGGCCGCGCCTGCGGCGGCAACCGCATATGCCCGCGCCCGTAGCGGCACCGCCGGCGCTCCCGTTGCCATCGCAGCCGTCACTGTCGCGGTCGGATTCGGCCAACTCAGCGGCCCGCTCGTCGCAGGCGTCTCCGCCGACAGGCTGGGCCTGGCCGCCGTCGCGGTGTTGGCCGGCTGCATGTACTTGCTGAGCGCAGGATTAGCCGTTACTGACGCTTTCACCGCACGCGAAGCGACCGCATGACGGCCCGACCGGCTCTCATTCTCGCTCGTCGTCTGCCGGTATTTCGATGGTTAGCTTTGCGGTTGTACGCTCGACACGAGCGTAGCGCGACGGTAAGGCTCCGCGTAAAGGACACCGCTTTGGATCTTCAGGCTTGCGCGGCTCAAACGAGTCGACCGGCAATCGATTTGCCCTGCGAGGGCGGTGGCATTTAGTGTCGTTAAACGAAAGAGGGCTTACAAATTGGTGAAGCGGGACCGCCCATTGCGCGTCACTCCGCCCGATGAAGCGCAATCCCAACGATTACCAATCCGATCCCCAGGAGGTCGAGGATTGTCGGGACCTGCCGCAAGACGAAGAACCCAATCGCCGTCGCCGTCGCCGGTAGGATGGACATATATAGCGCGAAGGTCGCCCGCGAGAGGCGTGCCATCGGCAACTGCTCCGTTACGTAGGGGATGATCACGAATCGTTCAACTCCGCGCGATATGCGGGCATCCGCTTCACGGAGCCGGTAGAAACCTTCGCGCACCAGCATCAAGACGTCCGCGTAGAGCACCTGCGTGAGCTCGCTGAAATGACCACGGTGACGCTGCCATACTCCAAGGGCGACTGGCAATTCGGTGTCGCTAGCATCGACGCGCAAGGCCTCGCTCGGTCGCGGCGTTTCGACACCCGTGCGGTAAACCGGATCACGCCCCGGGCAGGCCGGGGTACGTGGACCCGTCGCAGCACTCGTCGCCTTGCCACGACTCGCGACCCTCTTTCACAAGAACGTATACGATCGCTAACGACGTCACGCCGTCGACCCACCATGCATGAAAGAGTGCCTGCGTGACGAGCCCGACAACAACGACGATCGAAAGATACCCGCACGTGATCGCCTCGACGGCATCGGCACGAAGCGCTCGGCTCCCAAGGCCGTCAGCAACGCGGATCTTCGCCTTCGAAAGCATATACATCGTCGGGATGGCGACGAGCGCGACGAGCAACCCGGGGACAGAAAACTCAGCACCTTGGCGGTGCCAGAAACTCCAAAGTGCGCTGCCGACGACGTAGAGCGCTAGCGCGAGCAACAGAGCACCGGCGATCTTGCTCGCCCGCTCTTCGGCCGCTTCCGAAAACTCGCGGCCCTGCTTAATCTCAACCGTCAAACGCCACATCAAAATTCCAGCCGACGACAGCTCGATAACACTGTCGATTCCAAAAGCGACGAGCGTCAAGCTATGTGAAAGGATTCCGGACCCGATCGCGACGGAGGCTTCGATCGTCATCCATGCAACCGTTATCCACTCTAGCGCGAATGCGCGCCGAATCAATGCGGCTCGCGGCTCGTGCGAGGCAGTTGACGCCATCAAGCCGACCGCGTTACATCGAGCCCGTCGACGGTCAGCTCATGCTCATGTGCGGGGTCGTGCTTGGGTTTCTCGCTGCCTCTGATCGAGCAATACAAGTCGCTATGCTGTGGGTCGCAATTCGCGCATTCGAACTGAATGGTCGAGTGCGTGATGCGATATCGCTCCGCGAGCACGCAGTTGATTCGTTCAAGGAGCGTGTCGCAATCACTTAGCTGACGATCCCCCTCAATCTGCAGATGCACCGAAAGGGCGTTCACGCCGCCGGCGATCGACCAGACGTGCAGATCATGTACGTCGCTTGCGCCTGCCACACAAACGACGTCACGTACGAGCTGCGCGACGTTGAGGTTTTTTGGTGTCGACTCCATGAGGATATCGATCGTCTCGCGCATCAGGTCCCACGCGCCCTTCGCGATCAAGACGGCGATCGCAAGTGAGATCACGGCGTCGGCCGGATACCAACGCGTTAGAAGGATGACGACGCCGGCGATGACGACGCCGACCGAGGCGGCGACATCGCCAAAGACGTGAAGCATCGCAGCCCGGACGTTGACATTTCCATCGCTGCCGCTCCGCAGGCCGAGGCCGATGTAGAGATTGATTGCAATGCCGACCACCGCGGACACGAACATGAGCGTCGGTGTGACAGTCGTCGGTTCTTGTAGGCGTCGAATTGCTTCATAACCGATCACACCCACGATGAGGATCAACGTCAGGGCATTGACGAGCGCCGTGAGGATGCCGGTACGATGGTAACCATAGGTCTTGCTTGCGTCGGCCGGCCGTTGGGCCTGAACGGTGGCAAACCAGGCGAGTCCCAAGGCGAAGAGGTCAGTGAGAACGTGCCCCGCGTCGGAGAGCAACGCCAACGAATGCGAGACGAGACCACCGGCTAATTCAACTGCGAGGATGGCGAACGACAGGAAAAACGCCGTGCGCAGTTGCGCGTCCGACGCCGGCTTGTGACTGTGACCGGCACTCATGCCGAAGCGACCCTGGGCTCGCCATCATCATGGCCTTGATGCGCGAGACCCATTTGTAGGATCGCGGCAACGTGGGCGTCGTCGAGCGAGTAGTAGACGAATTTACCCGCGCGCCGAGCTTTGACGAGCCGCAATGCTCGCAAGATGCGTAGATGCTGGGAGACGCCGGACTCGCTTACGCCGACGATCGCCGCGAGGTCGCAGGTACAAAGCTCGTGGTGAACGAGGACGTGAACGAGGGCGAAACGTGTTGGATCTGCCAGGGCACCAAAGAGTTCGGCCACCGCGCGGTAGGTCGCTGGCGCGGCAAGGGAACGCGCCGCGTCGGCCGTCGCGGGAGACGGGACGCTGCGGACGGCGCAGACATCTGCGAGCCCAGGGACAGCCGGAGACATAGCGTCAGTATACACCAACGATTGCGCAATCGCTACATCGTCCGCCAACTAGCACCAGTCTAAAGGTGCCGATTAAGCGGCGGCGAGAGGATTTGCGCTCTCCGACCCTTGACAATGCGGCCGGCGCCTGCTAAGCATCTTAGCAGATGGAACCGTTGCGGACCGGAGATTATCTTGGACTCGGGCCTCTCGAGGCGCGGGTTATGGCGACGCTCTGGTCGACCACCTCACGGCTGACCGTCTCGGAGGTGTTGGGTGCCGTCAATGCCGGTGCAAAACGTGGCCTCGCGTATTCAACGATCAAGACGATACTGACGAACCTCACCGACAAGGGATTCGCACGACGCCGCGCTGCCGGACGGGCATACGAGTACGCGGCAGCCCGGTCGCGCGACGAGGCTGAGCGCGATGCAGTTCGTCGTGTGGTACGGCCCCTGCTCGCGCGCGGTAATCCGCTTCTGGCCCACATCGTCGATGAAGTCGGCGACGATGAGGAAAGCCTTGCGGAGCTCGAGCGGCTGCTCCGCGAAAAGCGCAAAGGTCGTAGCGAGTGAACCAGTTCGACGCGCTTCTACAATGCATGGCGATGTGCGGCCTGATGGGCGCGTTTTGCGCACTGCTGGCCGTTCCGATTTTTGTGTGGCTCGCAGTACGTGGGGTCGCTCCACAGATCCGCTCCATGTCGAACGACGGCCACTGGCAAGCTCCGCTCGCCGCCATCTCTGCAGCGCTGCCTTCGCTCCTATTCCTTTCAATCGCAGGCATGATCCTGAGCACGGTAGCGCATCTGCCGTCCTCGACCATGCTCGTCTGCCGCGTTAGCATGATCGTAATTGAAATCGCGATAATGGCAGGCGTTGCGCGGGCGGCAGTGTGTACCGCACATCATTGCCGAGAATCGCACCGGATCATCGCTCGTTCGCTGCCGCCATCGGCTCACGTACAAGACTCGGCGTCGCGATATGGTGTGCGCATACGTGAACTGGACGACGAGGTGCCTTTTTGTGGCGTAGCCGGAATCGTGCGACCGGTGGTGCTCGTTTCTCGCGGAGCGCTGGCTCGCCTGTCCGATGATGAATTGGATGCGGCGTTATTACACGAACGCTCGCACATCCGCCGCTTCGATCAATTGCTAGCCGCGGTCCTCACGTTTTGCGTTGATTGTGTACCGTTGCCGGCCGGCGACCTCGTGAAGACGTATCGGACGGCCCGGGAATCCGTCGCAGATAGCGATGCCGCCGCGCTTGTCGATCCGCGGGACCTGGCCGGAGCGATTCTTGCGCTCGCCGCCGGAACGCGGGATTCGCACGCCTTTGCGGCGTTGTCGTCCAGTCAGTGTTTGCAGGCTCGACTGCGCGTGCTCATCGAGCCGCCGCAATACGCTGCCCCAACTGCTGAGCTCCGTGCGCGACGGGTGCTCCTCTCGGCATGGCTTGCCGCAATCGCTATTCTTAGTAGCGTCCCGTTTATCGAGCACACGTTCCACATTTGAAGGAGTACACCGCATGCTGTCCCGGTTCACATTCGTTTGCGCGCTACTGCTAGGCACGTTAGCCGCAGCGTCGCCTAATACTGCGCGTGCAAAAGTAGAGCACGACTCGAAGAGCGGCACGCCGCTCAGCAAACTCCACCTCGGCATGCACCTGCATGGGCTCGCCGTGCTCGGAGGCGGCTCGACGATCATCTTCGCAACGCACGGCGCGACGGCGATCAGCCGCGATGGCGGCCGTTCCTTCATCGCGATCCCACAATTGGCGGGGCTCGATGGAATGGAAGTCGCGGCGGGAAAATCCGGGCGAGTCATCGCCGTCGCCGGCCACAACGGCGCGCTCATCAGCCACGATGCGGGAAAGTCGTGGCAGAGTCTCTCCGCTCATCTTCCCGGCAACGACACGCATGGGCTCGGAATCGACGCATCCGATCCCAATCGGATCGTTGCATACATTGCGCGAACGGGCGTGTTCGAGACGCCTAACGGTGGAGCAACGTGGACGAAGCTGAACCAACCGCCGAACGAACCGATGGGTACGGCGACGGTCAATCGTCGCACGATAATGGTTCCCGCGATGATGCCGGACATGAATATGACCGGAATCTTGCGCTCGACCGACGACGGCAAGCATTGGCTGCTGGTGGATCGCAACGTCGGCGGAATGTCGTTGAACGACGATCCACGACGGAACCGCGTCGTCTACCTATCCGGTATGGGCACACTCTACGTTTCGAGTAACGCCGGTAACACATGGGCGACCCGCGCGCTTCCGGCAACCGCCGATGTGGTTGCGCCGTCCGCGGATGGATCGCTATACGCCGCCGGCTATCCGAAGAACCACGGCGTTCTTTGGCGCTCGCGCAACAGCGGCGCCACCTGGACACGCATCTCAACGTAGACCGGTCTGTGCAAACACAACGCCGGCCGTAGTCAGATGGCCGAAGCGTTTCTACGACGCTTCATGGGCGACGACGTTCAAGTTGCTTCGGCCGGTACGATCGCAGCTGATCGCTGCGATCCCGGCGTCGTTGCCGCCATGGCGGAAATGGATATGGATATCTCGGCTGCACGACCCACGTTGCTCGATCCTGCGATTGTGGCGCGGGCGGACCGCATCATCACGATGGGATGCGACGTCGAAGGCGTGCCGCGCTTCGACGACGATTGGGGGCTGCCCGATCCGAAGGACCAGTCTCCGGAACGCATCCGTGAAATCCGCAGTCGCGTGTGCCGCAAGGCCGGCAACCTGGCTAAAGAGCTTCTAAAGCCCGCTAGCATGTTGGATCGCGAGCGACGAAATCGCGACCGAGATCCAAAGCACGAGGCCGAGCATGAGAGGCCTCACTCCCGTGCGCAGAAGATTTAGCAGCGCGGTTTGGAGGCCGATCGCTGCTAGAGCGAGACTGATGAGGAACGTCGCTGCATCGGCGATTGCTCCATGCCATGCGGTCGGGATAACACCAAGGCTGTTGATCAGCGCCGCCGCGAGAAACCAAAGGATGAACCAGGGGACGATCTTTGTCCAAGGGACCGGCTTCCCGGCGCCGCGGCGTGCGTGCGCTCTAAAAAGTGCCATGATACCGACGATCGGCAGAATCAGCATCGCGCGGGTCAGCTTGACGATCGTTGCGTGATTGCCGGCTTGATGGCCGTACGCAAATCCGGCAGCCACCACTGAGGACGTGTCGTTGATGGCCGTGCCGGCCCATACACCGAACTGATTTTGGCTGAGGCCCATCAGATGGCCGAGTGGCGGAAACGAGAGTACGGCCACGATGTTGTAAAAGAACACGGTTGCGATCGCGAGGGCGACGTCCACTTCACTTGCTTCGATAACCGACGATACGGCTGCGATAGCTGAAGCGCCACAGATCGCCGTGCCGACGCTAACGAGTTCACGCAGTGTCACGTCGAGGCGAAAGAGGCGGCCGATGAACGGCGCCAGTGCAAGAGCGACGGCGATCGTTCCAAGGGTCACCGGCAATGTGCCGAGCCCAGTTCGAACGACGCTTACGAGCGACAGGCCAAATCCCGAAACAATAATCGCACCTTGAAGCACCGTCCTCGCCGAATATGCGACGCCCGCCCGACACCGGGCCGGCACCGGGGCAATCGTTCGAAACAGAACGCCGAGCAAAATCGCGATGACCGGAGAGCCCAGGATCGGGGCGAATCGTGCCAGATATGTCGCAGCCGCGGCGAGAACCGCGGCGAACAAAAGTCCTGGTATGACGTTCAGCCGCATACGAGGAATTCTTCACCATGACCGCAGGGGAACATCGTGATTCCTGAACAGACGTCGGATTCTCGGCGCTGGCGCATCTTATTATGCTGCATCGGCATGATGATGTGCATCGGCACCGCGTATTCATGGAGCTTGTTTTCGCGGCCGCTGATGGCGTTTTTCGGATGGACGAGCTTACAGGTCGGCTTGACCTTCGCAATCATGGTCTTGGGAATCGGAATCGGGGCGTTTGGGGGCGGCTTCCTGCACGATCGCTTCGGACCGCGGCCGGTGGCTCTGACCGGCGCGCTCATGTGGGGACTGGGCTACTTGCTCGCCGGTCTCGGGACCGCGCATTTCGGGCTGCTCTGGCTAATCTCACGTACGGGATCGTCGGCGGGATCGGCGGCGGAATGGCGTATCTCGTCCCAGGCGCCGTGGTCACCAAGTGGTTTCCGCGTCACCGCGGTCTCGCCAACGGCGTGACCCTGTTCGGGTTCGGTGCGGGGTCGCTCGTTTACAACGCGATCGTCGCCGCAATCCCACAGTTCGCTCGAGCCGCAGACGTAGCCACCCCGGTGATTATGGCACGCCACGATGCGGCTCGCGCGGGAACTTCGTTGATTCTATCGCCACATGCACACGCCGCCGATATCCATGCAGTGATGGCAATTTTGTTTTGGTCGGGAGTCGTCATGATTGCGATCGGCGGCCTCTCCGCACTTGGAATCGAAGCGCCACGCACGGTCGCGACCGCAATACAACCGGACGCCGAACGCGACTATTCGCCGCGCAAGAGTTGCGCACTCGCGCTTTTTACGCGATTTGGGCAATCGTTTTCATCGACTGTTTTGCCGGCCTCGCGCTGCTCGGTAACGCCGTACCGATTTACTCCGAACTGACCGGCGTCGGTGCGCTCAAGGCTACCGTCATCTACGGTTGGCTCTCGATCTTCAATGGGATCGGTCGCCTCTTGTGAGCATCGCTTTCCGATACTCTGGGACGCGCCCGCTCTTTTACGGTCGCGTTTTTGCTCGAAGCCGCGGGCATTGCGACGCTCGCCTACGCACATCAGCCAATCGCGGCAGGCTGCGCCTTCGCCGTCGTGCTTTTGTGTTTCGGCGGCGTGCTGGCAATTGCACCGGCAATCATGGCCGATTTTTACGGCACGCGCTTCATGGGCGAAGACTACGGATACATCATCAGCGCGGTCAGTGTCGCCGGACTGACGGGGCCCGTGCTCTTCAGCCTACTCGAGGATATCACCGGCTCCTTAACGGGCGCCATCGGACCCGTAGCGATGCTCGTAGCGTTTGCCGCACTGTTGCCCTTACTCGCCCGTAAGCCGAGCCCTACGCTCGCTCCGATGACGGCGAACGCATAGCACTCCGCACGAACTCACCGGTCGCTGTGAAGCTGGCGCTGAATTTGATACCAACTGTGCGGCGAGATGCCGGTATCACCGCGGAAGGGATAATCGAGTTCGGCGATCAGGATAAACATCAAGGCGATCGTGAGCGTCAAGGCCCCCGTCATGGTCAACTGGATGCGCACGTTCTCGACGCCGAACATATAGCTAAAAGCGAGCGTCACTACCGCGACGCACCATAACGTTGACCACAAAATCCACGGGATGCCCGTCTCGTTGTCGTGCAGTCGCCCGCGCCGTGCGTCCAGAAACGTCGTCACCAGGCCCAGGGCTTGTGACTGCACGTTTTGCTGGGAAGCGTTTCGCGGAACGACGTCAGCGACTTGGCGCGTGATGACGCGCGCCAGATGCTGCGCCTCCCTGCTCCATCCGCCATGTTGCATCTGCGGCCACTCGTCGTAGATCATCAGACTCACGTAACGGTCCAACTCCGTTTTCAGCGTCACATTGAGTGGGGACGGAAGCGCATCGCTCAGGCGGTGTAGATCCGAGACGGCGCTCGCTTCCGTCGACACGACGTTGTCCGAGTTGTTGTACTGCTGCCAAACGACGACGACGACGAACGAGAGAAGCACCGCGTATGCCGTACCGATGATGCCGAGGATGGAACCTGCAACGCCATTGTGCTTTACGAAGTCACGCGTCGGCACGGACCGCAGGACGAGCCAATGACCGACGCACGTGATCGTACACAGTGCAACCACCGTGCAGAGCGAAAAGACCCATACCGGTATCCCGTAAATCCAAGTCACTCGGCGAACTTCGTTCGCCTAGGGCTGGTACGCTGCTCCGTCGATGTTGACGTAGCCGCGGCCGGCGCCCCCCGCCGGCGGCGGCGCGACGATAAGCGAAAGCCGATGGGTACCCGGCGTGAGCGCCGGACTATCGAACACGAGCAAGCGCGTGTTCTTTTTTGCGCTCGTGAAATTCGCCGTGCCGTACGAACGGCCATCGAGCGTTATTGCGGCGGTTCCGCCGTTCGGGCCGCCTATGCCGAACACGCGGACGGATCGACCCATGAAAATCAGCGTGGCCGTCGCGCCGATTCGGAAACTGCGCGTACTGGTACCGCCCAAGCGGCCGTCGCGCTGCCCGACCACGCGTTCCCAACCGCCGATGAACTGGAATTTGGTGCCATCGGCAGCGGACCGCGCATCATCGACCGACCGGTACACCGCCGTCCCCTGGGCCGCGGTTCGCGCAATAACCGACGCCTTCGTGATACCGCCCGCAAATTCCAAAAAGGCGACATAGGCAATGACGAACAGCAGAAGCGCGACAAAAAGGGCGACCCCGCGATACCATTCGGGCGCGTCGCCGAGCCTGCGGCGCATCGATCGCACGGAGGGCAGCGGAAACCGTAGTCGACGCGGCTCGACCGCAGCCGGCTGGGGCACTGATTCCAAAACGTCCATGCGATTCTCCATGCCTTGCGGCTCCCGGCGGGGCGCACCTTGAGGCTGGCGCCCCTGCGTTGCCTGAGCATTTGTGCCCGGAAGTCGCCGAAAGAGGTGCCTTAATACCTAGAGCCCGTTCCGCTCCTTCGGGAACGTCACACCTTCCCGGGTTCGCCGCCGCTTAGTAACGACGCCTTGAAATACGGGATACGGCGCCAGGGATCATCCGCAGTAGCGTTCCGGCCGTTATAAAAACGCGCCGCCCATGGCCGCAGATGCCTGCGCTGCCGCCGCGACGCATCGGTGAGGAACGCCGGCTTGCAGGGTAGGCCTACAACGATGTGCTGGACGTTAGATGCGCGAGACGTACATGCCGCGCGCGGCGCGCGCAAAGCGGCGGCGGCGGCGTTGCGCGCATACACGGACTCAGAAGAGACGCTGAGCGCCGCCGAACTCATCGTGGGCGAGTTGCTTTCGAACGCCGCACGTCATTCCAAGGGCCACGCGTGCCTCGAACTGAGTCGCGTGGAGGGCGGCGTTCAGCTCTCCGTCCACGATACGACTCCAGCTTTCGCACTGGACGTGAGCCGGCCGACCGACGAGTACGCCGAAAGCGGGCGCGGCTTGTATATCATTTCCGAACTTGCACGCAGCGTTTCGGTCGTACCGCTCGCCGGCATGGGTAAACGCGTCTGCGTCACCTTGGAGTTGGAAGTGCCGCAGGGCGAGCTGTTGGACCCCTGCGAACGGCCGTGGCTGCGCCACGAGAGCGGCGTCTGCCTGCGGCCGCGCGTCACGTCCTACCACCCAGAACTCATTGCGACTTGAGCGTCCCCGCAGCAACAACGATCAGGTTGCGTTCGTCGAGGTGCGCAGCGATCGCGGCACGCACGTCGCTGCGCGAAACGGCGGCAAGCCGCTCGCGATAGGTATCGACGTGATCGTCGCCGAGCGTGTAGTAGGTCATCCGTTCCAACTGTGCCGCAAGGCCGCCATTCGTGCCCAGCGCGACGCGATGAGCACCGGACATCGAATTACGCTGCTGATCGAGTTCGCGCTCCGTCGGGCCGTCGCTAGTGTACCCGCGTAGCACGTCGCGCGCCGAGGCGATCGCGCGATCGACGTTGGCGGGATTGACCGTCACGCCGATCCGCCACGGCCCCGGTAGCCGTCCGGCCGCAAGAAAACCGCTCGTAACGCCGTAGGTCAGCCCTTCGCGATCGCGCAGTTGTAAGCCTAAGCGCGAACTGAGCGTCGACTGCCCGAGGATGCCGTTGGCGATTGCGGCCGCGAGGTAGGAGTCATCGCGGCGCACGAGCGACGTGGCGCGCCCGATCACGACATCGACGCTTGTCTTACGTTCCATTTCGACATCCTCGCGCAACTCTCGCGGTGGGCACGCGCGGACCGCGGGTGCGGGACGCGCCGCTTCGACCGGCCGGGCGTCCAACGCGCCGAACGCGGTCGCCGCTAGGGCCTCGAAGGTCGCGGCCTGGACCGCACCCGCGCCACACAGAAGCGCCGGCGCGCCCAGAATCGTCGACGTGTGATAGCGCCGTACGTCGTCCAACGTCAGCGCTTCGATGCCGGCGAGCAGCGTGTCGAGGTCCGGCTCGGCGTTGACGTCGTTTGCTTCGTACGCGAGCTGCAAGAAGCGTTGCGTCGCGCGCCAGTTCGTGTGCGTGCGCAGAAGCCGCAGCCCGCCGAGCGATTCCGACTTCACGAGCTCGAATTCATCCTCGTCGAAGGCCGGTTCACGCAGCTCTTCGGCGAGCGTTTCCAAGAGCGTAGGCAGGTCGTTCGCCGCGCACGATGCGGCGAAACGAAAAGCCAGAGCGTTGTAATTCTGCGTCGGATCATCGTCGACGAAATATCCGCGCCGAATGCCTGTCCGTTCGAGCCGCTCTTCGATTGCAATGCGGTCGTGCGAACGCGTACCCCGTTCGAGCATCTCGGCGACGATCGCGGGCAGATACGGCCGGCCTGCCGCGAACGCCGGACCCGCGTCGAAAAGGCCGCGCAGCACGACGGTCGCGCTTTCAAGGTTGGACGTGTAGACGGCATCGAGACCGCCTCCGAAGCGCATCCGCACGATCCGCTCCGCGAAGCGGCCGCCGCCAATTGCTTCGGGCAACGGTAACGGCGCCGATGGAACCGTTGGGCTCGCTTCGGGACGGACGGTGACCGCTTCAAAGGGCACGCGATCGAGCGTCCGAGGTGTTCCGGGAAGAAACGACCCGATGGTGCGGTTGTCTTCGTGCAGATACGTTCGCACGGCATTGCGCACGTCGTCGACACAGACCAGAGCGACGCGCTCGACGTAATCGTCCTCCAGGTGCCAGCTTCCCACGGCTTCGAATTCGCCGAGCCGCTGCGCGAGCGCGAAGGTACCGTCTCGCGCAAACGCACTTTGGACCGCAATCTGACTCTTGGCCCGGGCGAGCTCCGCCGGGTCGGGTCCGTCCGCCGCGAGCGCTTCGAGCGTCGCGTCAAGAGTGCGGCGTACGTTCTCCGGCGACTCGCCGGGACTGACGGTAACGACGATCTGGAAAAGTCCCGGATCGCGCGATGCCCAGTTCCAAGCCGACGCATCGAGTGCCAGTCGTTCGTCGACGAGCGCTCGCGAGAGCCGGCTCGTGCGCCCCCCGCCGAGAATGCGGCCGAGGACTTCCAACGCGTACGTCATGCGACGGTCTGCGCTCGCTTCGATGCGACGCGCTAGTTCATTTCCCGCAAGCGCGGTCGTTTGACCGAATGCTGCCGGCGTATGATACGCGTAGGCGACGAGCGTTTCGTCGCCGGGGCGTTTGATCGTTACAGAGCGTTCTCCGAGTTGCGGCGGTTCACTCGTATGCACGTCCGGGACCGCCGATGCTGCGCGTCCCAGCACCCCGAAGCTCCGCTCGACCAGCTCGAGCGTGCGCTCGACTTCGACGTCGCCGACGACGAAAACGGTCGCGTTGTCGGGATGATAATAGGTGTCATAGAGCTCACGCAGCCGCGCGGTCGACACGCCTTCCACGTCGTCCCGCCAGCCGATCGTGGGATGGTGATACGGATGTTCGCGAAAGGCGGTGCCCACCAGCGCCGCGGAGAGCACGCGTGCGGCGTTATTGTCGTTGCGTTCGAGTTCGTTGCGCACGACCGTCATTTCCGAGCGCCGGTCGTCGTCGGATATGAGTGCATTACGCATTCGGTCGGCTTCGAGTTCGATCGCAAGCGGCAAGAACTCGAGCGGCACGGTCTCGAAATAGTTCGTTCGGTCGAGCCACGTCGTCGCATTTTTGCTCGCGCCGATTTCGTTCATGATGTCCGCGAAGGCTCGCCCGACCTTGCGATTGTTCGCCCGCGTACCCTTGAAAAGCATGTGCTCGAGCAGATGCGACGAGCCCGTGTACCCGACGGCCTCATTGCGCGCACCGACGTGATAGAGCACCATTAAAGTCGCGACCGGTGCGGCGGCATACGGCACAATTACGATATCGAGCCCGTTGTCCAAGCGGAATTCCCGTGGAACAGCGGGTACACTCGTGCACGTCATGTCGTATGCGTTCGCGGCCGCGTTGCCTGCGTTCCTCGCTTCGCTCGTCGAGTTCGTCGAAGCGCTCACGATCGTACTTGCCGTCGGCGTGACGCGCGGTTGGCCGTGCGCACTGTGGGGAAGCGCCGCCGCGGCAGCCGCGCTCGCGGCGTTGGTCGCGATCTTCGGCCCGGCGCTTGCGCACGTGCCGCTTGCCGGACTGCAGCTCGCGATCGGGATTCTGCTGCTCTTCTTCGGTCTGCGCTGGTTACGCAAAGCGCTGCTGCGTTATGCCGGGACGATCGCCTTGCACGACGAGGCCGCGATCTACGAACGCCGGCGCCGCTCGCTCGAAAGCGCAGCACACCCGGCGGTCGGCATCGATAGCTTAGGCTTCGCAACCGCGTTTCAGGCGGTCGCCCTCGAGGGGCTCGAAGTCGTCTTTATCGTGATCGCTGTCGGCGCCGGCGCGCGCGCGTACTTGGCGGCAAGCGCCGGCGCGGTGCTGGCGGGCTTCGTCGTCGTCGCAGCGGGGGTTGCGCTACGCGCACCCCTCTCGCGCATTCCCGAGAATGCGCTCAAACTGTGCGTGGGCATTCTGCTTTCGGGCTTCGGCACGTTCTGGACGGGAGAGGGCCTGCGCATAACGTGGCCCGGCGCCGAACTTTCGCTGTTATGGCTGGTCGGCGGCTTTGCAGCGGCCACGTGCGTCGCGTATCTTGCCGCGATTCGCGTGCGCCGCACGCGCCTGTCGACATGAACGCACTGCGAACACTGGGCGCCGAAATCGTCGGCCTCTTCATCGAAGACCGTTTCTTCGCGCTGGCCGTCGCGCTATGGCTTGCATTCATCGCGATCCTGACACCGACGCTGTTGAGCAGCTCACCACTCGCCCGCGGCCTCGCACTTTTCGGCGGCCTCGCCGCCATCCTAATCGCAAGCGTCATCTACGGCGCCCGCAAACCATAAACGTCTCTTAAGACCACCTCCGCGCCGTAGCGAAGTGGAGGCGAACCGCTGAGGCGCTAAGCGAAGCTGTAAGGCGCTCGCGGACCCTCAAAATACGCAGTAATCCCGAGCGTTGCACCGACGGCGGCACAACCCTCGACCGCTTCGGCCAGCGGCCCGACGTCGCTCGGCGCAACGAGCAGCGCCGCAGCCCAGAGGTCGCCCCGGCGCTCGGGTCCCGGGATACGGCGTACACCCTGCGCCCGTGCGCTACACGTTTTCCAGACCCGTTGCGCGTGTTGCGCGATCTCGGCGCGCGCGGAGATGGCGGGTGCGCGGTTCGAACGGGTCGCTCGGCCCGTAACGCGCAACAGGTACGGTTCGCCGAGCGGCATCGCATGCGGTCCGACGTAGAGGTGCACCGCGCATTCCCGTTTGTCGCCGAGCCGCGCCAATCCACGCGTCCAGCGGGGCGCATGCTCCCGCACGTAGCTCTCCAAGACGTCGGTGCCGGCAACCACCGTGAGGGGACGCAGCGGCAACACGTGGCCGTGCGCGCTAGCGCGTTCGACGGCACGCTCGTGGATGCGCGCTTCCTGCGCTTGCCACGCCGTATCGCTGCGGCGGCGTTCGAGTTCACTTGGTCCATACTGCGCAGGGTCGACGTACGAGAGCAGCAACGCCAAGCGGCCGAAGCGCACCGAGAAGACGCGACGCCCTTCGATGACGAGGCGCCGACCGGCTAATTCGGGCCCGCACGCCGCAAGCAACGTCACGGCCCGTCCCGCGGGGTGAAGGTTCGGCGCGGCCGAGGTGGCAGGCATTATACTTGAAGGCCGGGCTTTGCCCGACTTTCGGATTCAGCGTGGCTGAATCTCATTATGCCTCGACGCGTTCGGGGGGTGCCCCGTTTGCGGGGCGACTGTTCGTTACGTGGGAGGCAGCCTCGGGGCGATCGAGCAGTGCAAGATGCGTCATCAGCAGGCTGCGCAGTTCGCTGCGCGCCTTCTCCGCCGTCTCGAGCGCACGCTGATGTTCCCGGCGCGCCTCGGTCGTGCGGTCGCCGTAGGTCGCGATCTCCTTGTCGACGTGCACGCGCGCTTCCTGACGGATCAGATCAGCCTCCTTATGCGCGCTGGCCTTGACTTCATCGGCGGTGCGTTGCGCAAGCAGCAGCGTGTTCTGCAACGATTCTTCCATCGCTTTGAAGTGACTGATCCGTTCCCGCAAATCGACCACTTCGGCTTCGAAGGCGGCGCGTTGTTGCGCTTCGTCTTCGAGCGTTTCGATCAGCTCGTCGAGGAATTGATCGACATCGGTCGGGTCGTAACCGTTCAGCTTCTTCTTGAACTGCTTGTGCTGAATGTCGACGATCGTGATTTTGGCCACCTCATCCTCGCGTCATGAAGTCGAAGGACGGGTCGGCGGCAAGCGTCTCCCGGATGCCGGCCGAATTGACCGGCGTCCCCGGCGGCACGACCAAATACATCGCGTCGGCAAGCTTCTGGATCTTGCCGTCGAGCGTGTATGCAACGCCGCTCGTAAAGTCGACGACGCGCTGCAAGAGCCCGCGATCGACGCCTTGCAAATTGACGATCACGACCGCCCGCATGCGCAAAGCGTCGGCAATTTCGGTAACGTCGCCGAAAGTGCGAGGCGCGAACAAGCTGACCTCGCCTGCGGTGCTGCGGCGGTTCTCTCGCGCCGAGAAGGCGACGACGTTACGCTTGGGTAGCGGCGGCTCGTCGTCATAGAACTCCTCGCCTTCGTCTTCATGGATTGCGAAGATCGACCCGAGCTTGTGAAGGAAGTTTTTCTGGCCTTGGCGTGGGTCTTCGACTTCTTCGTTCATGCACGCGCTCCAAAGATGGCGGTCCCGATGCGCAGCATCGTGGTCCCGCAGCCGATCGCTTCTTGCCAATCGCCGGACATCCCGATCGAGAGTATCGATCCGCCGACGACGCCGAGAGTTTTCGCCGCTAAGGCGAACGCGCGAGCGATCTCCGCGCGATCTTCAGTAATAGGCCCGATTGCCATCACGCCGTCGACGTCGAGGCCCTCCTCGTCGCGTAAACGGGCGGCGAGTGCGGGCGCGTCGCCCGGGGCGACGCCGAACCGTTCGGTCGGCGAGACGTTGACTTGCACGAGCGCTCGGACGGGCTTTCCGGCGCCGCGCGCCGCGCGCGCGATTGCGCGCCCCGCATCGTACCGATCGATCGACTGCACCACATCGAAAGTCTCCACGATCGCCTTCGCTTTATTGGTCTGAACGTGACCGATGAAATGTTTGCGCACGCCCGCCAACCCGGCGTATTTTTCGCGCGCTTCTTGGACGTAGTTCTCGCCCAGGTCCGTGAGTCCGCCTGCGAGGGCCGCGACGATGCTCTCGCGCGGCTGTTTTTTGGTGACGCCCACGAGAACGATGGTGGCCGGATCACGGCCGGCGCGTCGTGCAACGGCATCGATCGACGCCCGCATCGACGCGATCCGGCTCGCGACCGAATTCGGCATATCGATGTGAGGCTTTCCGTCAAACCGCGAGGCTGTCCTTGGCGCAAGCGAAGTCTGCAGCGGCGCGCCCTGCGTCGGCACGGCGGTTGCGGCGCAGCGCAAATACCAGCATGCCGAGACCGATCGCGATCATCGGCAACGCGAGCAGTTGTCCGCCGGTCAGCGGTCCGAGGGCGAGATCGGTTTGCCGCCATATCTCGGCCAGCGACCGCGTAATTCCGTAACACGTGAACCACGTCCAAGCGACGACGCCATCGGGCGGCCGGCGTCGATATACGACGTAGACGATCGGCAGCACGGCGATGTCGAGGATCGCCTCGAAGACTTGTGAAGGATAGCGGTAACCGGCGGCGCTGGGAAATTTGATGCACCACGGATGATCGGGGGCGCAGACGTTGCCGACGAGTTCATCGTTGATGAAATTGACGATGCGGGTCAGCGCGATACCGATCGGCAGTAGGACGACGACTTCATCGCCGAGCACGCCGAAGCTGAGCCACGGATGCTTGCGGATGAAGAGCGCGATGGCGACGATCACGCCGATGAGACCGCCGAAGAAGCCCATTCCGCCGTTCCAGACCGCGATAACGTTGATGAGGCTGCGCGGCATGTCGCCGAAGTAAAGGGTCGCGTCCCCCTTGGTCACGATGTCGGCGATCACGAAGAACGTCCGGCCCCCGACGAGCACGCCGATCAGCGCATAGACCAGGAAATCTTGCACGCCTTCGAACGTCAAGCCGAGCCGGCGCCGCCCGGCCGGGCGCCCCATCCACGCTCCGACGGCGATGAACCCGGCCAAGTACGAGAGCCCGTACCAATGGATCGCGAGCGGTCCAAGATGAACCGCGACCGGATCGATGTTCGGATAAGTGAACCAGTGCTGCACGACGGCTTCACCTTGCAGGATGCACGGTAAGCGCCCTGCAGCGAAGATGCTTCCAGGCTGCATCGCCTGTTCGTCGTAGAATAAAGCGTGCAACTCAACGTCGTGACGGCGTTTTTGGCGGGGCTCGTATCCTTTGCGTCGCCCTGCGTCTTGCCGCTCGTGCCGTCGTACCTGTCGTTTTTGACCGGAACGAGCTTGGAAGACCTCAAGGCTGAAACAAGCGGCGGTGCGAAAGCGCGGGTCATCGCGCACGCCGGGGCCTTCATCGCGGGGTTCACAGTCATTTTCGTGGCGATCGGCCTCTCGGCGAGCGCGATCGGCGGACTCTTCACGAACAATAAACGGACTCTCGAAATTGTCGGCGGCATCATCATCATCGTGCTGGGCTTGCAGATGATGGGCGTTCTGCGGCTTGGTTTCCTCGCGCGCGACACGCGCGTGCACGCGGTGCCACGCAAGCAGTCGCTGTGGATCTCGTTTTTCGTCGGGCTCGGCTTTGCCGCCGGCTGGTCGCCCTGCATCGGGCCGATCCTCTCGCTTATCATCTTGCAGGCCGCGCAAGAGAAACTGCTGCAGGCGACTTTCCTGTTGTTGATCTATTCGATGGGTCTGGCCATCCCGTTTCTGATCGTGGCCGCCTTCATCACCCAGTCCCTCGGCGCGCTCGGTCGCATGAAACGTCTTTTGCCTGCCATCGAAGCGACCTCGGGCGCGATCTTGGTCGCTACCGGACTTGTAGTTGCCACCGACCAGTTCACGCGCATCGCGGGCCTCTTCTACCAGTACGTCAAAGTCCCGAGCCTGTGATTTTTTGGTTCGCAGCGGCGCTCGCGCTCGCGCTCGACCAGTACACCAAGCACGTCGTCGTCGCCGACTTCGCGCCCGGTGAAAGCCGCATCGCAATCCCGCACGTGCTGTACTGGACGTATGTGCAGAATCACGCGGGCGCTTTCGGGCTCTTCGGAACCCAGCCGTGGTTCCTGGTCGGTATGGCGCTCGCGGTCCTGGCCATCTTCTGGTTTGCGTTTCGCGAACAGGCGGCGCGCTCGGCACTGATACGCGTCGCGTTCGGAGGCATCGTCGGCGGCGCGGTGGGCAACATCCTGGACCGTTTTCACTACGGCTTTGTCGCCGACTTCATCGACCTGCGTTGGTGGCCGGTGTTCAACGTCGCCGACTCGTGCATCACGGTCGGCGTCATCTTGCTGCTGCTCACGTCGCTTCAACGCGACCGCGCGACGGCCCAGGTGCAGTCGCCCCGCTGAGCGATACGCCGCCGGAGCATCCGTCGCCGGTGGTCCGGCACGTCATCGCCGACGCCGAAGCCGGCGCGCGCTGCGACCTTGCGATCGCGCGTGTTTCCGGCGCATCGCGCGGACGGGTTGCCCAGGCGATTCGTGCGGGAGCGGTCCGGCTCAACGGCGCGCTTCCCAAAGCGGCGATGCCGGTCGCCGAGGGCGACGTTCTCGAGTTCACGATTGCCGAGCGTCCACCACTTGACGCGCAGCCCGAAGCAATCGCGCTTGCCGTGGTCTATGAAGATGACGCGCTCCTTGTCGTCGACAAGCCTGCCGGCATGGTGACGCATCCTGCGCACGGCGCGCGCGACGGCACGCTCGTCAATGCGTTGCTCGCGCACGCGGGCTCGCTGCCCGGAGTTCGGCTGCGCGCAGGCTTGGTGCACCGGCTCGACCGCGATACGTCGGGACTTCTCGTCGTTGCTAAAACGGACGCCGCGCTGACCGCGCTCGGAAAGCAGATGATGCACCGCGCGATAGAACGAACCTACGTCGGCCTCGTCGTCGGCGTCCCCGAACATCCGCGCGGTACGATCGAAGGTGCGCTCGGACGCGATCCGCACAACCGGCTGCGGCACGCACTTCGGCCCGACGGGAAACCGGCCGTTACGCATTACGCCTTGCGCGAAGCGTTCGGCGATTCAAGCGAACTCGATTTCACGCTCGAGACGGGGCGAACGCACCAGATTCGCGTACACATGAGCGCCTTCGGGCATCCGCTCGTCAACGACCCGGTGTACGGCGCCGTCGATACCCGGGTCGATCTCCCCGGTCAAGCATTACACGCGCGTCGCCTCGCCTTCCGGCATCCCGAAAGCGGCGCAGCGCTCGTTTTTGAAGCCGAACCGCCGCCGGATTATCGTGCGGCGCGTCAAGCGTTGCGGTCGGGGTGAGCGCGCCGCCGACGAGCTTCCGTCTACGTGCAAGCGACGGCGCGGCGCGACGAGGCACGCTTACGCTTGCGCACGGCGACGTCGAGACGCCTGCGTTCATGCCCGTCGGGACGGCGGCGACGGTCAAAGCGCTGACGCCCGACGATCTACGAACCATCGATACGCGCATCATACTCGCGAACGTCTATCACCTCTGGCTTCGGCCCGGCCGCGAGACGATCGAAGCGCTCGGAGGGCTGCACGCGTTCATGAGTTGGGATCGCAACGTGCTGACCGACAGCGGCGGCTTCCAAGTGTTCTCGCTCGAGTCGCGGCGGCAAGTATCCGAAGAAGGCGTGCGGTTTCGGTCGCATCTCGACGGGAGCGAGCATGAGTTTACACCCGAGAACGTCGTTGCGTTTCAGGAAGCACTCGGAGTCGACGTCGCGATGGCGCTCGACGTCTGCGTCAAATTGCCGGCAGCACGCGAAACGATCGATGAAAGCGTGCGCTTGACGAGCGCGTGGGCGCGGCGCTGCGCGCAAGCGCGCCGGCGCCCGCAGACGCAGTTGTTCGGCATCGTTCAAGGCGGTCTTGACGAGCGCGCTCGCGAGCGCAGCGCGCGAGAACTCGTCGCGCTCGACCTGGCCGGTTATGCGATCGGTGGGTTGTCCGTCGGCGAATCGCGCGATGAGCTGCATCGCACCGGCCGCCTTACCGCAGCGCTCTTGCCGCCCGAGAAGCCACGCTATCTGATGGGCGTCGGAACGGTCTGCGATCTTCTACGAGGCGTCGACGGCGGCGTCGATCTCTTCGATTGCGTTTATCCGACCCGTTGCGGCCGCAACGGCCGGGCGCTCACGTTCGACGGCGATCTCAACATTCGTAACGCCCTCTTCGCGCGTGATGTACGTCCGCTCGATGCGACGTGCGGGTGCGTCGTCTGCGCGACGTATACCCGCGCGTACCTCTCGCATCTCTTTCGCGCCGACGAAATGCTTGGTCCCCGGCTGCTTTCGTATCACAACCTTGCCCTGTTTGCAAAACTGATGGCCGGGATTCGGGAGGCGATCGAAGCCCGGCGATGGGATGCGTACCGCGACGCGATGGTTCAGAGATCCTTGGCGCCGCCGAGCACTGAGAACTCGAGCCGATAACCGTCGGGATCGTAAAACCACACACCGATGTTTTGCGAACCCGGAGCTTCGGGGCCGATCTCATCGCCGGGATCTTCGATCCGGACGCCGCTCGCTTTGAGATGCGCGAGCGCGCTACGCAGCGCGGCGGCGTCGGGCAAATGAAACGACACGTGATCGATCGTCTGGGGTGACGGGTCGCCCACGAAGAGCGCGATCGTAACGCCGTCGCTGCCGACCGCGACGCCTTCGTCGTACGTGAACTCCTCGCGCATCCCGAGCACTCGCTCGTACCACCCTGCGCTCGCGCGCGGATCGCGCACCGCGAGCCCGAAGTGTCCGACCGTTCCCAGCTTGAAAGGGGCGCCCATCTTTTAGCTCCGATCGACGTAATTGTTCCGCTGCCACGCCGAATAAAACACACGAGTACAAGATCGCGACGGCGAGAGCGCGCGGCGGCCGGAGCGGGCGTGCTTGGCGGAGAACCACTTGCGGTGCGGCTTTCGAGGCGCTCGTGATCGTTCGTCCCGTCGTCTGCCGAGCGTTCATCGGACGCCAGGAGGAGCTCGCTTTCCTCCACGAGCGACGACGAGAAGCAGGCGTCTCTCACGGAAGTATCGTGCTCGTCAGCGGCGAGGCCGGTGTCGGCAAATCACGACTCATCTCGGAGTTTTGCGCGTCGCTCATGAGTTCGCGTTGGCGCATTGCAAAGGGCGCATGTTTACAGTTCGCACAACGGCCGTATGGGCCGATCCTCGATATCGTCTCCCGATTCGACCCGGCTGCCGGCGACTTCACGCCGGCCGCGTCGCAGCAAGAGCAGTTCAAAACGATCACTGAGACGCTCGCGCTGCCGCGCACAAGAGTTCGATCATCGCCGTTATCGAGGACCTGCATTGGGCTGACGCAGCCACCGTCGAATTGCTCGCGTACCTCAGCCCAAAACTCGCGTCGATGCGGATGCTGCTTATCGCGTCGTTGCGGCCGGAGGAGTTCCATTCTGGACACGGGGCTTACGCAGGACTCGCGACGCTTGTCAGTGGGGCGCGCGCCGAGCGCGTCGAGCTTGGGGCGCTCGCGGGACCGAACTTGCGCGTGTTCATCGACACGGCGTTGGAAGGGTTCGACTTAGCCGACGACATGCGTCGCGCCGTGGCACGCGCCGGCGAAGGAAATCCGTTCTTCACCGAAGAGCTGCTCAAGAGCGCCGTCGAACGAGGCGCGCTCACTCGTGCGTCGGACGCGAGCGCTCTCCCGACCACGGTTCGCGCCACGCTGCTCGAACGGCTGCGGCCACTCGACGAGCACGAACAGAAGGTATTGGCCCAGGCGGCCGTCATCGGGCGCAGCTTCGATCTCGATCTGCTGGCGCAGACACTCGGGAGCGATACCGCAGCGCTCTTGCCCGCGCTGCAGCGGGCCCGCGATTTCCAGCTCATCAAAGAAGTATCGCCCACGCTCTTTCGGTTTCGCCACGCGTTGACGCGAGAGGCGATCTACGGAAATTTTCTGGCGGCCCAGGTTCGGCCACTGCATCGCACCATCGCGATCGTGCTTGAAAGTGCAGCCGCGGAGCGGCGTTCGCTCGAGAGCTTGGCGTACCACTGGTGGGCGGCTCGCGACGCCGGCCGCTCCGCACACTACAACGAGCTTGCCGGCGATGCTGCCGGAGCCTTGCATGCTCACGATGACGCGATCGGATACTTCGAACGCGCGCTCGAAACCGTCGACGCCATATCCATAGCGCGCGGCAGACTGCTGGAAAAGATAGCCGACCGGCGGCGTGCCACCTCATTTCACGATGCGGCGCTGAGTGCCTACACCGAGGCAGCGACCGTCTTTCGAGCAGTCGGCGATTCGGAACGCGAAGCGACGTGTTTGGTGCGCGAAGCCGTCCAACGCTACAGCGGTAAGGACGCTCATCCGACGGCCGCACTCGAAGCGATGCTCGCTCGCCTCGATCCCTCCGATTACGTCGCGCGCAGCCGAGTACATCTCGGCATCGCATGGCTCACGATCACGTTCTATCAACCGGTCGAGACGATGCATCACTTGAAGCACGTCGATCGCCGCGCCGATAGAGAAAATACCGGAGATCGACCTTCGCTTTCATAACGTTCAAGCGTGGCTCGCGATGGTGATGGGCGACGCGAATCGTTATCGCGTGGAACATGCGCTGTGGCTCGAAGCGGCACGGAGAACCGGCGGTGCGGGCCTCGTAGCGTCGGTCTATTACAACGGCGCGTTTTGCTATGCGCTGCTGGGGCTGCATGACGATGCGCGGCGTGACGTCGACTTGGCTCTGGAGAGCGCGCGTGCGGAACGTACGCCTCACGGCGAATGTGCAGCTCATGGGGTGTCGGCCTTCTGTCACCTCCTGCGCGGCGATCTCGCCGGCGTAAAGGCCGACATCGACGCCATGCGCGCGCTTCCAACCGACAATCAGGTGACCATCGCTCATGCGGCCGCGTGGGGTACCGTTGCTGCCGCCCATCTCGACGACTCCGCGCTCGGGGCGTATTGGTTCGACCGGCTTGAAGGCACGCCGACGCCGTTTACCGCCTATATGTGCGGCGCGGGGTTCGCAGAGATATTGATGCGGCGTGGACGCTCCGTGGAAGCACGAGCGCTGCTCCACGACGCCTTGCAAATCGGTGAGCGACCTCGCGGCCACGTGCTCACAATCGTAGCCGTCGCACGGTACGGGGCGCAGGAAGACCTCAAGCGTGCGCGGTCGATCCTCGAACGCGCGGCCGACGCGCCGACCGAACTCGTCGAGCGCTATGCCCTTCCACTCTTCGATGCGCTCGTCGCACAGCGGGAGGGGCGCAGCGACGATACCGTCCTCCATGCCCAGCACGCGGCGGCCGGTCTGCAACGGCTCGGCTTTCCGCTGCTCGAAGCGGCCGCGCTCGAACTCGCCGGTGAACCGGCGGCAGCCCTTGAAATCTATCGGCGATGCGGCGCGACATACGATGTGAGACGCCTGGAACCCGAGACGGCGCACACGGTGGATTCGTCCAGAACGGTGCCGGCGCCGGCGGCATCCGACCAGCTCTCGACGCGCGAGCGCGCGATCGCGGCCTGGGTGGCACGCGGGCAATCAAACCTCGAGATCGGGCAAACCCTTTCGATAAGTCACAAGACCGTCGAGAAACACCTTGGAACCGCGTTTAGAAAGCTTGGCATCTCTTCGCGCGCGGAGCTCAGTGCTTACGCAACGCTATCAGAAGCCGCCGCCACAGCGTCGGGCACCACTCGGTCATAGGGCGGCAGCCGACCCGCGGACGAAACAATCTCGACGCGTACCGGTAGCTTGCCGAGTGCGACGACCTCTTGGCCGCCAGTTCTTGCGTACGCGCACCACGCGCATCATCATGGCATGCGCCGTTGCGGCGTGCGCCGTGCCCGGACCGGCGAGCGCGATTGCGACAGCAAACGACACGTACCCGGCGCTCGTCGTCTCGTCACCGCCCGCGCTTGCACTGAACTTTGCGACTTCGCCGTGGACCACCGCGAAAACGATTGAAGGTTTTGAAACGCTGACGACGCGCACGCAGGCGCGCTATGTGACGACGGCTCGCATCCTTTTCGACGCTTCCAACGTCTACGTCGCCATTCACTGCGAGCAGCGTGGCGCGCCAATCATAGCGACCCAGACGACGAACAACGTGGGCTTCGGCCTCGACGATTTCGCCGGCGTCGGCATCGATACGACCGGCAACGGCCAGACCTACTACTTCGAAGTGACGCCGCGCAGTGTGCGCTATCAGCAAGCCACCGAATCATCCCGCTACAATCCGTTCTGGACGGCGCTTGCCCAAACCAAGAACGGCGACTGGGACGCACTGCTCGTCGTTCCATTCGCGGTGCTGCGCACGCAGAAGGCTTCCGAGCAGCGCTGGCGCGTCAACATCGTGCGGCACATCGCCGCCCTCAATGAGAACGAGACGTGGGCCTATGATCCGTTGATGAACGACGCCGGCGGCCAAGCCGGGTTTCCGCAATTCGGCGACGCCCGCTTTTGGCCATACGTCGACGGCATCAAGGTGACCGGTCGAACGATCCGCCCCAAACCTCGCGCCGAGCTGTACGCTCTCGCCAGCGCCGGCGGCGACCGTAACGTTTACCAGCAGGCGACGCAGCTCTTTGCCCCGCAGGGGACGCGTCACTTCGGTATCGACGTGAACGTTCCGATCACCGGGACGCTCGCGTTCGTCGGCGCCCTTGCGCCCGATTTCTCGAACGTCGAGGTCGACCAGCAAACGATTTCGCCACAAGAGTTCCGGCGTGGTCTGACCGAGTATCGCCCATTCTTCGCTCAGGGCGCCAACTTCTTTTCGCCGATCTCACAGAACAGCATCAATTCGGCGCCGAATGCGATCTTCTATTCGCCGGGCATCGGACCGTTCACGCGCGGGGCCAAAATCGAGGGCACGTACGGCAATCAGTCGATCGGACTGCTCAACGTAGCGGGTGCCGGCTTCAACGATTCGGTCATCGCATTCAAGCACTCGTTGCCCGATCGCACCTTCGGTTATTCGCTCGATGCCGTTTCAGCGCATCATCAGGACGGCAACTTGACGGCGTACCCGTTCGCCGCCAGTGATGTGACGTACGACGCGATGGTCGGCGGTCGTAACCTGCGCAATGGTCTCGTTTATACCGCCGAATACGCCGCCGAGAACGGAACGAGCATTCCCGGAACGACCCCGCGTCTGGCCTACAAAAGCGAAAACTTCCTCGACGTGCACAAACAAAATTACGAGGTCTTTACCGAGTATCGCGACATCGGGCCGAAGTGGAACCCGATCGACGGCTTCACGAACGTCGCTGATATTCGCGGGCCGGGCGCGTTCTTCGATTTTACCGGCAATCCACCCAAGAAGAGTCCGCTCAAGCGCGCCGAGATTTTCCTCTTCGGCGACCGCCTGACCGACGGTTCGGGTGCCGCGCACCAAGCCGACTTCTTTATCAACGGTGACCTTATCTTCAAGAACCTGCTGCACCTTAGCGGCGGCCCGTCGTTCAGCTCGCTGCGTTTTTACGGCAGCGGAACGTCGCTCGTCGGGTACGATCTCGGCTATACCGGCGGCGTAACCGTGCCGTTCAACTCGCACTTCGTCAACGTCGGTTACAAGGACGGTACGCCGACACCGTACGACTTTTCGACCTCGTGGGGCCCCTTCGAGACTTTCAATGCCGACGGAACGCTCCGGCCAACGTACCTTCGTCAGTATTCGCTTACGACGTCGCGTCCGCTCGGACAGAAGTTTACGCTCGGCTTGGAATACGACGGCACGCTCGAAGCGTTTCCGACCCAGGATCCGAACGTGCGCGCGCACGACGGCCAGCAGTTGCGTCGCATTTCGCTCGGCGAAGCACTTGGCGACGAATCCAACCTCTCGGTCTCGCTGCGTTCGATCTCCGGGACGGGCGGCTTCGCCTTGCCGGGCCTCAACCTCGCCGCCAGCTATCATCGCCGTTTCCATAACGACAGCGAACTCTTCATCAACTACGGCACACCGGCAGCGCCCGCGACGCTGCAACGCATCATCGTGAAATACATTTTCCGAGCCGGGAGCGGAGCCGGCACATAACGGCCTCCGAGGGCCCTTCAACGCAAGGCGAGATCGTACGTCATCGTTAGCGGCGCATGGTCGGAGAAGCGTTCGTTGCGCTCTATTGAAGCGCCGCGCACGAACGACGATAAGTTGGGCGTGATCAGTTGGAGGTCGATGCGCCAGCCGAGGTTACGCTCGAAGGCGCCGGGCCAGTTCGACCACCAGGTGTAGCGGCGCGGCTCGCGATCCGCTTCACGGAACGCGTCCACCCAGCCGACTTCGTCGATGACCGAGTCCATCCAGACGCGCTCGTGCGGCAGATGTCCCGTGACGTGCGCGTTGCGCACGGGGTCGAACGTGTCGATCTCCCTGTGCGCGACGTTGTAGTCGCCGCACACGATGTGACGCCGCCCGTCGTGTCGCATCTCGGCGAGCGTCCCGAGAAAGCGTTCGAGGAAGCCGTCTTTGATCGCTTGGCGCGCTTCACCGCTCGTTCCCGACGGTACGTACAGCGACGAGATCGAGAGATCGCCCCAGTCGAACCGGACATACCGTCCTTCCGCATCGATGTCGGGCATGCCAAGCCCGCGCATGATGGCATCGGGTTCGACCTTCGCGTAAAGCGCGACCCCGCTATAGCCTTTCTTCTGGGCATCGACGAAAGCGTACCGCCGGTACATATCGAGATCGAGCGCTTCGGGCGGCAATTGATGTTCCTGCGCCTTCGTTTCTTGCATACACAGCACGTCGGGTGACGTACGACGCAGCCACGTAAAGAAACCCTTGCGCGCCGCTGCTCGGATACCGTTAGCGTTAAAGGTCGTGATGCGCAGCATCGCCGCCGATTCGCCCGCGGCTCTATGTAAGTCCCCCTCGACCAGCATCATTCTACGTTCGACGTAGCCGGACAACACGTCGTGCATTCGCTCGAGTCGCGACTTCGAGAGAGTTAACAGTCTCCGAGCGAGACCGCTTGGGCGACGTGATCCGCGGCCGTCTGCAGGTCGCTGCGGATGCGGTCGTCGACGGCCAAGGCTTCGTTGAACGCCGGGTCCGTTGCCGGAGTAACGTCGGGATCGCTCAGATCGTCGTACAATCGGTTGACGTTGGTTCCGGGAACCGTCGGTAAGACCGCGTTGAGTAGCATATCGGGATCGTCGGGCCCGCTGATGAAGCTGTCCGCCGGGATCTCTTCCAGTTTGCCGACGACACTCGCAATCTGCTTCGCCAAGAAGGACTGCCGTGCTTTCGCGCCGCCGAGGGCGTCGCGATACCCGAGGACCGCGCGGCGAAGATTCGGTTCGCTCCGCTCGGCAACCGCCCCTAAATCGTGAAGCTCCGTGCGTCCGGCCTGCGCGAAGTGCGCGAGCGCGCGAAGGTCGTCCTCGAGCGGGCGCATCGACTGCGCTTTCGTCAGGGAGTTTGAAAGCGACACATGCCGCAGGTCCGCGATCGTCTGAGCCAGCGCGGCTTCATAACCGAGCGCACCTGCCGTCGCCGGCGCTCCTCCCTGCACGAGAGCGCTGCAAAACGAAGTGCGAGCCCGCACGCGCCCGATGATCCGCAGGCCGCTGACGATCCGCGCCGCTTGAGATTGGGCACTGGAGGTCGCCTGCGGAGCGGCCGACGCAGCGACTGCGGGCGGCGCGGCATCCGACGCGGCCGGCGTGGCTCGCGAAGCCACGGGAACGACCATGCTTGCAATCGCGCCAACGGCGGCCACGCATCGGACGACTCGGCGCAGGGCGATAGCCATGTTAGACTTCTCATTCGCTATGCCTGACTTGAACCATATCGAGGCGGCCCGAGCTCGCTCACGCCACCGCGCGACGCGAAACGCTGCGCGCGTCGAGTTGCTTTCGTTCATGTGCTCGGTACCCGAGCCTCGGGTATAGGTAGGACGATGCCGGCGAAACTGACGGTGACGCTGCCGCCCGAGGGCAAGGCAGCAACGCTCCACATCGGCGACCGTTCCTTCGGCGTCACGAACCTGAACAAGGTATTTTTCGCCCAAACGGGTTTCACCAAGCGCGACCTGTTACAGTACTATCTCGACGTCGCCCCGCTACTGCTTCCGCACGTGGCGCATCGCGCGATGGTGATGAAGCGCTACCCGCACGGCGCTGCGGGTGAGTTCTTTTTCATGAAGCGGACGCCGGCAGGCGCGCCGCCATGGCTGCAAACCTGCCGCATCGAGCACGATTCGGGCAACATCATCGACTTTCCGATCGTCGACGACGCGGCGGCGTTGCTGTGGATCGTGAACCTCGGTTGCATCGACCTAAATCAGTGGTACGCGCGCTGCGACGACGTGCAGCGGCCCGACTACTTGCATTTCGATCTCGATCCCGTGAAGGACTCGAACAGCGGCGGCACCCCGTTCGACGTCGTGCGCGAAGCGGCAGTTGTCGTCAAGGCGGCGCTCGACGATCTCCGCATGCCGGTATATGCGAAAACATCCGGCTCAAACGGTATCCACCTGTATGTTCCGATTGTCCGTGGGCCGGTGCAACACGACGTCTGGCGATTTGCAAAAGCTTTCGCGTTCGCCGTCGCGGCCAAGCGCCCCGACATTTTAACGGCCGAATACAAGATTGCGAAGCGACCCAAAGGTCGCGTGCTCGTGGATTACAATCAAAACGCTTGGGGACGCACCTTGGCGTCGGTATATTCGGTACGGCCGACGCCACGGGCGACGGTCTCGACGCCGGTAACGTGGGAAGAGATCGCGGGCGGCGTCGCAATCGACGACTTCCGCCTCGATAACGTGCGGGAACGCTTCGCGCGAACGGGCGATTTATGGCGCCCGCTGCTTCCAAGCCGGGCCAAACGCGTCGACCTCGCGTCGTACCTGGCGCAGTCGTGACGTTGCCGGTTCCGCTCGATCTGTCGCCGATGGAAGCACGGCTCGTCGATGCTATCCCGCGCGACGCCGGCTGGCAGTACGAACCGAAGTGGGACGGCTTTCGCTGTCTCGCTTTCCGTGACGGCGAGGAAATCGCGCTGCAATCAAAATCGGGAACGCCGCTCGCGCGTTACTTTCCGGAGATCGTTGAACGATTACGCGCGCTCGAGGCGAGCCGGTTCGTGATCGACGGCGAACTCGTCGTGCCGCGCGGCGACACGCTCTCGTTCGACGATTTGCTGCAACGGATACATCCGGCGGCTTCGCGCGTCGCTCGGCTGGCGCGCGAAACGCCGGCCACCTATCTGATCTTCGATCTGCTTGCCGACGGAAACGCAACGCCGTATCTGGACCGTCCGCTCGAGCAGCGGCGCACGCTGCTGGAGGGCTTCGCCGAGCGCTTCTTCGGCGGCGACGACGCGCGCCTACGGCTTTCGCCGGCAACGCGCGAGAGCGCTACGGTGGACGACTGGTTCGCTCGCGTCGGGGGAGCGCTCGACGGGGTCATCGCCAAACGCGTGGGGGCTCCGTATCGAGCCGGCGAGCGCGACGCGGCCGTCAAGATAAAGGCGATCCGCAGCGCCGACTGCGTGCTCGGCGGATATCGCGCGAGCGTGCGCGACGGCATCGGCTCGTTGCTGCTCGGGCTCTACGATGGCGGCGGCCGGCTCGACTACGTCGGGTTTACTTCAGGCTTTTCCGTTGCCGAGAAGCGCGCGCTGCTCGAGCAGTTGCGACCACTGCATGCCGAGGTATCGTTCGATGGGCGCGCGCCCGGGGGGCCCAGCCGCTGGAATCGCGGCGTCGAGCGTGTGGCAAGCGCTCGAGCCGAAACTCGTACTTGAAGTCGCCTTCGATCAGGTTACGAGCGATCGTTTCCGGCATGGAACGCGACCGCTGCGGTGGCGCCCCGATAAAGCGCCGAGGTTATGCACGCTCGACCAGATCCGCAGCACCGATCGCATCCTACGTCTCTTTGCATGACCCTGCGCGCTGGACGTCGAGAAAGTCGACGTTAGGCGTGCACAAAATCGCCGCCCGGCCCCAGACGGCCCTAGAATTCCTTTGATAGCGCCGCGCAGCCACGTTGTTTTGGCACGATTGTTGCCCGCCGCGGCTGTTATTTTGGTCGCAGCCGTCGGAGCGTCGCGGCTCTTCGATCCCTTTTCCGGAGACCAAGCACTCTTTCTCGTCGGCGCCAAAACGCTGCATGCCGGCGGCGTCCTTTATCGCGACTACTGGGATATCAAACAACCCGGGATTTTTGCCTTCTTCTTGGCCGCCGGCACGCTGTTCGGATTCACGCAGATCGGAGCACACGCTCTCGACGTACTGTGGGAAACGGCATTCGCCGTCGCGCTCGTGTTCGGATTGCGCGGCGCGCTTAGGGACCCGCGTTGGGCGGCGTTCGCGCCGCTCGGCGTCGTCGGCGCAACGTACGCGGGGAGCTCGCCCTGGCACCTGCTGCAAGTCGAAGAACTCGTCGGCTTTCCGATTTTCGCCTGCATGTGGACGGCCGACCTGGCCCTCACCGAGCGCCGGCGTTCGGCGTCCGCCGGACTTGCACTCGTCTGTGGGTTTGCCGGCGGAATCGTTCTCGTTTTCAAACTCCTGTTGGCACCCGTCGTCGTGGCCGTCACGATCGCGATCGCATTCCACGCGCGAGCCCGGTCTTCGGCAGCCGCGCCGCGGCGCTTTTGGTTCGTATGGCTGCTCGGGATTCTCGTTCCGCTCGCAGTCTACGGTGCATACGCCATACGTACGGACTCTTTGAAAATCGCGATCGAAACGACGTTCGCGGTGCCCTTTCAGATAGCGGCGTTCGCACCTCACGCGCCGCTCGCCAGATTCAACGACAGTGCGTTTCGTCTACTCCTTTACTTCCGCGGCATCATCGTACTTGCGCTGATCGGCGCGGTGACGATGCGAGACCGGGCAATGCGTCCGTGGCGCGCCGCATGTCTTGCGTGGATCGTTTCCGGCCTGGCGGTCATTCTCGCGCAGGCGCAGTCCTGGTGGCAGTACCAGTTCGTCCTGCTGGTCCCGCCGATCGGCATACTGGCGACCTTCGGCGCCGCATTTCTCGGAGAACGCGTAGCGCGCGGGCGCCGCGAAGGACTCATCGCACTCGCGGTGTCCGGCGTGGTCGCGTATATCGCAGTCCCGCTCCCGCAAGCCGCAATCGGCACGATCCTTCGTGTCGCTCGTGAACGCCCGTTCGCGTCGACCGCGGCGTTGCAGCGCTACCGCGTCGCGACGAGTACGGAGTACGCTGATGCCGCAATCGATGCGCTACCGGTACGAGCCGGGAGCGATTCGGGACCGATATATGTTTTCGGCAATCCGCTCATCTACGTCCTCACGAACCGCGCGCAGGCGGTCGCGATGACGAATTGGGCTTCCTATCTTGACCCGCCCTCCGTCTGGGCGCGCCTCGACAACGAACTCTCCGCTGCCCGACCGAACTTCATCTTCGTGCTTCGCGACCGTAGCGATGAGATATCAAGCGCTCGCTCTCCGCGAATCTCGGCGACTCTTTCGAGAGACTACGTCAAGTCGGCCCAAACGATGGACGGAATCTGGTATATGAGGCGTCACCGAAACTGATGCGGAACCCTGCGGCGCCCAAAGTTTTGAAGCTCTCTCAAGAGCCGTTGACAGCCGACGTTGGGCGGTTTCGTCGTTCCGAGGATATGAACTAACGTTTTGCGCCGCGCGGCAGGGAGCGCGCGGCTTGGGGCCGCACCCCGGCGCGATGAAGTTCGGCAAGCATGCCTACGCCATGACATTGTCGTGCTGCGTCCTCGCCGCGAGCGGCTGCAGCGGCTCCGGCAGGTCGCTGCCGGCACAAGGACCCTCGGCTTCCGGGCCGGCCGCCTCTCCGCCGCTCGGGCCCAGTGCTGCGCGCATCAAGCACGTTATCATCATCGTGCAAGAGAACCGCAGCTTCGATAACTTGTTCGCGGGATATCCGGGAGCCGATACGGCCACGACCGGAACGCTTCACGACGGCACGACGATCGCGCTGCGTCCCGTGCCGCTCGAAGACGGGCGCGATGTCGGTCACTTCCACTACTCGTTCGAAGCCGCTTTTGACAGCGGTAAGCTCGACGGCTTCGACCTCGAACAAGGCTACGGCATGACGAACGGCGTGTACGGCGTCGTCCCAGGCGCCGACCCGACGTTGCCCTACGCGTATGTTCCTGGTGCGGAGACGGCGCCGTACCGGCAACTTGCCGCCGCCTACACGCTCGGTGACCGTACCTTCGAATCCAACAGCGGTCCGAGCTATCCCGCCCACCAGTATTTGATCGCCGGTCAATCTGCCGACGCCGATGAAGTGCCGACCGTTGCACCGTGGGGATGCGACGCGCCGGCGGGAACCGTCGTACCGCTGCTCGCGTCCGACGGCAGTGACACGCTCGGCGTCGCACCGTGCTTCGACTATACGACGCTTGCCGATCGCATGGACGCGGCGGGCGTGAGTTGGCACTACTACACGCCACCGATCAAGGCGCCTTCCGGCAACACGTTTTCAGCCTTCGATGCAGTGCGCCACATTCGCTACGGGAGCGACTGGACGACCGACGAGATTAATCCCGAGACACAAATATTTAACGACCTAACGAACAGTGCGCTGCCTGCAGTCAGTTGGGTGATTCCAAGCTTTCCGAACTCAGATCATCCAATTGCTCGCAGCAACACAGGGCCTTCATGGGTCGCTTCGGTCGTCAATGCCGTGGGCGCGAGCCCGTACTGGTCCTCGACGGCGATCTTCGTCGTGTGGGATGACTGGGGCGGCTGGTACGACCACGTGACGCCGCCGCCCGTCGATGCTATGGGCTTGGGCTTCCGGGTGCCGCTGCTCGTAATTTCGCCTTACTCCAAGCACGGTTACGTCTCGCACGTGCAGCACGAATTCGGCAGCATCTTGCACTTTACCGAGGAGACTTTCGGACTCCCGACGCTCGGCACGCGCGATGCAACCTCCGATGATTTGCAAGACTGTTTCGACTTCTCGCAGACGCCGCCGCCGTTCACCACGATCCAAGCACAGTATCGCAAGGCGTTCTTCCTGCGCCAAATCGAACCGGGGCAAGCACCTGATCCGGCATAGTGGATTCGACTTCGTCGAATCCTTCGCGTTTGCGGCTGCGCCGCAAGCCGCCCATTCGGCCGAGGGCCGAACCCGAGCGTTGCGCACAGCGCAACGCTCGGGCGTAGCGGCGGCGGCCGTGTTGTGGGCCGTTTCCGCCGCGGCGCTGCCGACCGCTGCGCAGGTGACGTTCAGCGTCGCTGCCGCACCGTTTGTGGGAACGCATGCCGGTGTCGTCGGGGAAACGCATGTCGGGGGCATACCCGTCGGCATCGTTGACTTCGATGCCCGCTCCCGCGGCATCGAACTTCACGTTGAAGGCATGCCCTATGCTCGCACTCGGCGCTACGGTGATCCGTTCGACCGTTCGCGCAGCACGATCGAAACCGGCGACGCCACCCTCCGGCTATACGCGTCGCCCCAGCTCGCCTTCGGACTCGGTTACGGGGCGATCGCTTCCACGACCGATCGCATTGCGCCGCCCGGCTCGTTCACATCCTTCGCCGGCGGAGTACGGCTCGAACTACACGACGCGTTCGACGTGACGCCCAGCGCGCGACTCGAAGTTACGGTCGGCGGACTACCGCAAGCGCACGGAACGCTGCACGTCTATCCCGGCATTCCCGGTGCTCCCGATCGCTACGATGCCGAAGCCGGTACGCAGATCGATGCCGAGATTCGCTATATCGCGCGCGCGCACGGGCCCGTCTCGCTCGGCTATGGCGTGCGCTACGTCAATCAGACGATCCGCTATGCCCGTAGTACAACCTTGCCCGACCGCAACGCCGGCATCCTACCGTTCGTGCAGTTGAACCTGCGCCTCTAACGCTCCGGCAGCCATTTTTCTAGTGTACTGCGGCGGAAGTCCGGGTCGTAAAGCCGCGAAGGATTTTTCGTCGGATCGAGGAGCGAGGAGCGTGGAATGACGAGTCATTTGAGCGACGAGCGACGAAGAGCCGGCGGAA
>JAABUJ010001186.1_pt1 | contig 39972 bp, 19 predicted proteins | sample 5559131 | NCBI WGS metagenome assembly JAABUJ01 (sample SAMN10711875, study PRJNA513366) | rock metagenome | isolation source: Antarctica rocks | place: Antarctica: Victoria Land, Mt New Zealand nord | collected 2016-01-07 | reverse complement strand
CATTTATCATTACATTTGAGATCTGCACAAAAGAAATCAGATTTAAATGAACTTTATACTTAGTCAAGACATGATAGCTGATGAACTGATCAAGCTTTTGTCAAGACAGATGTTTAAGTGCTTTGTGTGTTAGTTAAGACTTGATAATAGTGAGAGTTAATAGATATGAATGCACTAAGTAAAAGTGTTAAGAAGTGCAGTGCTTTATCTGCTTTCTTGACTTCTTTAATCTTAGTGTAAAGAGCTAACAGAGTCTTCTTCTGTCTTAGATGAGAGAGCTTCTGTTATCTATCTAACTATACTTAAGTTGACTGCAGTCAACATTGACATGTTAGATTCACTAGATAGACAGATAGCACAAGTACTTATTATTCTTTCAATAAAGACTTATACTTTCTTAATCTTCTTTGATGTTAATTAATTTCTGACTGCTTTCATTTTCTTTAGATTCTTCTTAATTTATTTAAATTAAATAATATATTTTAAAAATTAAATTTTCTTAATTTCAAATCTGCTCTTTAACTTTTTCATATACATAGCTCTTTCATTGAGCCTTATTAAAATCTTTTGTACATATTCTTAATGTGTTTCAAGATTATCTAAGTATATTAGAATATTGTTCAGATATATAATTATAAAATTATTAAAATACTTTCTCAATATATCATTAATAAATCTTTAAAAGATAATTAAGATGTTCTTAAGCTTAAATGACATAATAATGTATTCATAATATCTATATCTTATTTAAAATATTGTTTTTCATTCTTTACTTTCTTTTATGCATATACAGTAATACACTTTCTTCAAATCTAAATTTATAAATTATTTAATTCTTTTTAATCTATCTTGCAACTCTTTTATCAACAATAGAAAATAATTGTTTCAGTAAATTATTTCATTAAGTTGTTTATAATTAATATATAATTACTTAATATCATTCTTCTTTAATACAAACAAAATTGAATATTCTATCAGTGACTTTAATAATTTAATGAATTCTTTCTTTAAATTCTCATTAAAATAGTTTTAAACTTTTGTAAGTTGATCTTTACTTATAAAGTAAAGTAACATTCACTTTAATTATTTATTATCTATAAATAATATCTTATAATCTTAAGACTTATGCTCTGATAAGTTCTTTTTTAATTGTTTAGAGATATTATATGCATTCTTTGTTGTATAAAATTTTTTATTAATTTAGTTAATCTATAAGTTCTTTTGTAATCAGAGCATCTCTAATATTATATTATACTTAACTAACTTGAAAACATCTAGTGATTCTAGTCTTAACTCTTATAAATGTGAGACTGATCTTAACAGTTATGTAACAGTGAATTAGATAGAGTCTAATATGTATATAGAATTATTATTAGTCTTTGTAAAAGATAAAAGTGTGTGCTTTTATTTCTTTGTAAAGACTAGCTTACTAAGTGTACTAGTTACACAAGATTATGCAAGAGAATTTCAATTCTCATAAACTAAAAATGAATTTACAATTATTCTCTTTCTTATATACTGCATTCTTGTGACACTTGCATTCAGCTAACTCTCTATTGAAAAAACTTCTTGTTGAGAAGAAAAACTGTGAGTAAGGCTGCTTTAATACTAAATATCTTTTAAGAAAAAAAAGATACTGAGTCAGTTCTTTAGCACATTCTGATCACAAATATTAAGTTCTTTTCATGATTAAGATTTTAAACTTTAAATCTCTTTGTGATTCTAGCTTCAACTCATCTTATTATAACTTTGTTGCAATTTCAAATCTTCTCAACATGCTCATTACAAGCCTAACTCTTCTTTATAAATCTATTGCAAGCTAAACTTCTTTTATGAGTCTATTACAAGCTTAAGCTCTTCTTCACAAATCTATTATGAGCTAAACTTATTTCATAAGTCTATTACAAGCTTAAGCTCTTCTTCATAAGTCTATTGTGAGCTGAACTTGTCTCTCACTTCATTATTTCTCAATTTCACATTATCATCTCTCATCTTCACATCATCATTCTTCTCAAACACAGAATATAATCTTAAGATTGATGATTGATCATACATATTACAGCAATCTCTTAAGCATATACTTATAATATTTTGCAGAGTCACTGAGGTACTGATTTAGTCATTTTAAGATAAAGAAGATGTCTAAGTACATATGAATTGCAGTATACATAAGATTTTCAATGATCTGTTAATATTTTCTTTAATTTATGTGCTGATCATTAGAATCAGTTAAGCAAAGAGAGTTATATTCACTCAGTGAGATCTCAGTACATTGATGCTTGTCACTTCATATATAAAGATCTCTGAGCATCTTGTCAACATAGTATATCTAATTTATGCATAGTGTTCTTTTCTTGCAGTTATAAATTATTCAGATATCAAGAATTTTCTGTGTCTTTCTTAAGTTCTTAATCTTAAATAAGCTTCTGAGAGACTTTTTGAATCAGAGAATATTTGAGAGGTCTGATGAGATCATAATAATATCATTTACATAGAGAAGTAGCATGATGTTTTTGACAGTGTAAATCAGAAGATATAAGTCTACACTGCTTTGATAAAAACTTAACTGAAGAAGCTCAGTGATACATTGTTCATATTAATCTCTGATAGCTTGCTTCAGATCATATAGACTGTGCAGAATGTATAGTATACAGTTAAAAATAGTTGTAACTTTGAAAGATAATGTTATGTAGATTGTCTTTTTCAGAAATGACTCAGTGAAGACATTGTTGACATTTATCTGATGACACTCTAGATCTTTGAGCACAACTAGGATCAGAAAGACACAGAGAGTATTAAACTTCATAATTAATGTAAAGATATCTTCATAATTGATGTTATACATCTGTAAGAATTCTCTTGTCACTACTCTTGTCTTCAGTTTGTTAAGAAAATCATCAGTGTGCAGCTTAAATTTAAATATTTACTTGCTGATCACAATGTTAATCTCTCTTAATGAAACAGTCTCTTCTCAAATGTCATTCACTGCAAGTGCTGTCAGCTCTGTATTAATGACATTCTTTTACATCTTTTCTCAGATTGAGTCTCTCACTGCTTCAGCATATATCAAAGAAGTTAAGATATCAGTTTTTGCTAAGTGCTCATTATTCTTATTATTGACTGTGAATGCAGTCAATGTCAGCATGATTTTTAAAATCTTTGTTATAAACTCATTAAAATCAGTGTCATTGTTCTTTCATCTTCTCTTTGATATCTCAATGCATAGAAATGTCTTGACTTTCTTAGTTGAGACACTTATGTCTGAATGACTGATCTTGTTGACAGAGATCTCAACATAAAAGAAGAGCTTTAATGTATTGTGATTAAAGTTAACTGCAGTTAACTTTGACAATGAATTGTCTATGATCTCTTTCTTTAACAGTATGACAACAGAATGAGAACTTGTTAATCTGAACTCATAAGATTGCATATCAGATTTCAAGAACTGTTTCAGTGAAGCAGCTGCAGTCTCAGTCTTATGTAATCATTTAATAGATTTTCATTTTGAAAGAATGTTCAGTGTTTATTTATGAAGTCTCATATTAATGCTGTCTTCTTTCTCATTTTTAACAAACTTGACAGCATAACTCTTGATGATTCACTTAAGATCTGATGCTCAAAGCAGATACTGCTTTGTAATTTTCTCATTATAATTCATGAATACTCTTACTCATTCTCAGTTCATAAACTTATTCTGTCTGTTCTCAGACAGAGACTTTAAGTCAACATAGAAGTAGCATTTGCATTCTTACATATATATATAATTAATAAATGATTTCACTCTGATGAACACTTTCTTTAAAGTGACTTATTTATCATTAATTAAGAAATCAGTTACTGTGCAGTTATAAAGATAAGCATCAGTCTGTGCAGTCTTTGCTTAAAACTTTATTGAGAGTTTAATTTTCTTAATTATTGTATATACTGAGTTCTCAGTGATTCTGATTGCTCTTTTAATTACATCATTTTAAATCAACATGTAGAGCACTGTATACTGTGATATAATGTTGAAAGACATACATCACTCATTGAGAATAGATCTTAGCTTTATTACATTGTTACTTTATACAGCAAGAATCTTTACATTAAACTGAAGTTCAATTTTCAGTTATTACTTCTGCAGTTTCTGTAAAACATTATTTTATCACTTCAGTAATATTGTTTATATTTTTTGTGAGTGATTGTTTACAATTTTCAGAAAATATTGATAGTTGATGAATGATAAAGACAGAGATTCACATATATTGATGAAGATTAAAATAAAAATGTTGACTTTTCTTTCATTTATGTTGTGTTCTTGCTGATTCACAAACTTAGTCAGAGCACAGATCTTATATACATTGATATTGTTCTTAATAATGAGAATTGACTTGCTCAAAGTAATGATCTTATAAAGATTATAGAGCTTAGCTGTGTCAAGATGAGCAAATTAACAATGTTAAAGTTTATATATCTTGATTTTGTCATTATGTAATATAACTATGTCATCATTCATTTGCACATTCTTGCTAAGTGTATCTGTAATAAATTTAAGAATCTAAATCTATGAGTTTTTACATGCTTTTGAAAGAGCAATCTTTGACTTACTTTATATATGCATAACAGAGAGTAAAGCAAATTCATTAAGATTATTTAAGATATACTTAATTATGTAGACTCTTTCTTTCTTAAATATTTTTAACATAAGCTTCTCACTTTTATTTTGCATGTAAAGACTCTTATAATCAAAATATTTAAGTAATTTCTTCTTACACATTTTCTTTCTTGACAGAAGATTGACTTCAAGCTTTAAAACATAAAATGTTGAATTTAAAAGAACTAAATTCTCATTCTTATTCTGTATAGTAACTGTGTCATAGTAATTAATATACAATCTTTTCTCTCTGACTTTGATGATATGTCATCATATACACATCAGAGAGTCACTAAAAAGTTAAAGTTTGTTAATTATATAAGATGAGACATCAGAGTCTGCAACTTAATTTAATTAAGAAATCTTACTGATGATGTTCTTAAAGATAGCAGTGATCTTCTCATTAGATTCATTTACAGCTTTAAATTTCTGTATATTAAATTTCTTTTTAAAAACAATCTTTACATCATAGATCTAATTTCTTCTTTTGTTTCTATGCAAATTAACTGCAATCAACTTAATCTGCTTCTTAACTGTCTTGACTAGCTTTGCTGACTGTATAATTTTGTAAATTATAAAGATATATTTACAGTTCTATTTATGATAAATATCATTATAAAGATAGCAGATTAAAGTTCTGCATAATAATAAATAATTACTGTTTAAGCTTGAGTGCCTTCTGTAATCATGCTGTGAGATTTAACATTCTTAATGACTTTTATTTTGTCTTTGCTGCTCAACTCATAGAGCATTATTAAACATCTTCAATTAAGTCTTCTTTTTCTGAAGTTTCTGCAGACTCATCTCAATGTTAAATGTATTTTAAGCATCAATAATATCATAAATAACAGTATACTCTGCTGACAGTGCTTAAAGCAGTATTTAAAATCATTATTTAAGTATAATAAAGTTCTTAAGTCTTAACTGTGTTACAGTGATCTTTCTGTTAAGATTGATAAGTTAAGTTCATGTCTCATTAACAGTCATATTTAATGACATCTTATATTCAATAAACTTCATCAAATATTGTCTCTCAGTTGTTTACAATTTCTTTTTGTATTTTAAGAAGAAAGCATTTCAAGCTTCTTTTGCTGTAATTTTATTCATAAAATAATTCTTATTATTAATGTTGATGCAGACTGTAATTCAGAACAGAGCTTTACTGTTGATTTGCTGATTCTTAAAATTGAGATTGCTTAATAAGAAAAAAAAGATGTTATTGATGAATGTATTGTCTGTAAAGACTTGAATAAGAATCTCTGTTATATATTAGAGATTTTCATCAGTCAGTTATTTCTTTATGTGTATAAATCATTTCTCACAGTTCTCTCAAGTAAGAATAGAAATTAAATGTTACTTTGTAAAGAATGATGAGTTGTGCTCTTGATTCATAGTGATGATTGGTATACAGTATAAGAATTGAAGATAAAAGAGTGTGTTGTAAAGATGAATATAATAACAGAAAAGATATGTATATATATTGTTTGCTTACAGCAATGCAGAGAATGCTTATTTATCAATGCTTAACTTGTATTAAGCTGTCAAATTGTTGTGCTCATTATGCTTATCTTGTTTTGCTTTAATGAACAGCATATCAAGAGCTGTCTGCTTGTTTTGCTTTAATGAGCAGTGTATTAAGAATTATGTACTTGTTTTGCTTCAATGAGCAGCATATCAAGAACTGTGTGCACTAAATCAGTCTGCACTTTCTCTGAGAAGTTTCTTGTTAACTTGAGCTCATAATCTATTGAAAGAATAATGATACTTGTGCTATCTGTCTATTTAATGAATCTAATGTGTCAATGTTGACTGCAGTTGACTTAAGTGTAGTTAGATTGATGACAGAAACTCTATCATCTAAGGTGAAAGAAGACTCTGTCAGCTTCTTACACTAAGACTTAAGAAGTCAAGAAAGTAGATAGAGCACCACACTTCTCAACATTAATAATAATTAAGAAATTAATTCAATTCTGTAATTCAATGAATCACTGAGCAATCATTTAAGATTATATCTTAATAGACATTTAAATTACAATATTAATGAAGAAGTCAGCATTAAGCAAGTGCTATGCACTGAAAAAGCTTGACAAAAAGAAATTTAAACAGCATTTATGTCAGAAAAAGTAAGTATACATATTATATTTATTTACAGCTCTGCAACAGATCATTCATAAAGATTTAAAGAAACACTGCTTAAAGATTCACTCATATGTATAAGTAAATTCTCAGTGATCATTAAGAATCTTAAAATTTCTTGTAAATGTAAGATGTGCAAGATGACAATATAATGACACTGAGATAAATCATAATAAGATATCTTATCAATTCTTTTAAGATCTACTTAAGAAGAAACTACAATGTGTAAGATATATAAATTGATAACAATTCATTAAATAGTCAATCTCAGCTCTGAACAATTTTTATAAGAAGAGTTTATGAAGACTGTTGTAATGAAGCAAGCTTCACACAGATAAATTATAAGCATCATTTTATATCTTATTTTTGTGAAGATTAGATCAGAATAATGTAAATAATGATAATTTTATTAAAATATAAATTTTAACAGAGAAGTTCTTTCTAAAAGAAGAGCAAGCAGATCTTAAAGACATCAATAATAAGTTATTTGCATCTTTTATGCTCAACATCTTTTTAACAGTTACTGTAAAGCAGATTACGCAGACAATTCATAAATTATTAAATAATAAAGTTTTAAAATTAAACAACATTTCAAATGAAGTTCTTAAGACTGCAGCTCTCTTCATTAAGAATGATTTTGCATAAATAATCAGCAGATACTTTATCAATAAATTGATGTTTAAAAGCTTTCAAGAATTCATCACAATAATTTTATAAAAGAATAGAAAAATAAACTACTTGTTGTTAAGCAGTTATTGTCTCATTGTACTGAAAACCTCAATTATAAAGCTGCTGAAAAAGCTGATTGCAGAGTGAATTACTGAGACAATAAAAATACATAATTTTCTTTTATGAAATCAGATAAAAAGCAAAAGAAAAAGATCTACTCTCATTATTTTAAAGCTGCTTACATTCTGTGTCAACACTGTGTAAAAGATAAAGTCAAAATATATAGTCTTAATGTTTAGTCTTGATCTCAGTGAAGTATTTAATAATATTTTATATAAGAAATTGCTATACATCATACAATCTATAGAGTTCTCATCATAAATTACTTACATTATAGAATGCTTTCTGATTAAACATCATACAAAAGTAGTCTTCTCAGAATTTGAAAGCAACTAAATATTTATAAAAATAAAGATTTTTTAAAGATTCTTACTTTCTTTAATTCTTTTTCTGTTCTTTATGTCAAAACTGCTGACAACATTTAAGTGCTCAAAGAGCAAGATAATGATGTTTAACTTTGTAAATAATATAAATTCAATTACATAAAGAATCTCAGCACAAATAAACTGTCACAGACTGAAGTCAGTTCACAGTTAGTGCATTGTATAAGTAAAGAAACATAAAGTAAGATTTACATCAGACAAATATAAGCTGATTTATTTTATAAGATGTTGCAGAGATCTCAGTAAGAATCTGATGATTAGATGATTTTGATAGAGACAACATTGTAGATATTGAATGTTTAGATTGACACAAGATTAAGATGAAGAGAATATGTGCAATAGATAACTCAGAAAGACATTATGATATTTAAAGCTCTTTTATACATTACATTATTTATATAAGACTTATTCACAAAGTAGTCTTAACTACTTTACACAGCAGTAATTTAATTAGTTATGCTATATAAGTTGCAGATGTAAGATCTGCAAAATGATGATGTTTTATTAATTATCTTATTCATTAAATCACTGAAGTATCTACAAAATTGTTATGAGTAAAAGACTTTGCTGATTCATGTGACTGCATAAAAGACTTAAATGATAGTTAACTCATAAAAAAGACTCAGATAGACTCAATACTAAGTGCTAATCTGAATAGTCTTTGTGTCTTAGAATGTGTTGATGTATTAAAATGTAAATAAACATTAGAATAGTAAATAAACAAACAAACAATAGATATTTATGTGTTTAAATTGCTTCTATTTACTAATTATGTGATCTACAGCATGTAAAGACATTATGCTTTATCTGATAGTATGTGCTGCAGCAATGAACTGCATTTTTCAGTCTTAAATTCTCATCAGTGTCTCTTAAATCATTCTGATGCAGCTTATGCAGAGTATACATATTTTTCATTTGAATTCATTTCTTCTTAGATCTTCTGTGAGACACATAAGTGTGTGAAGAATTGCACTTCATATTGTTGATAGAATGAAGATTGCTGACATTAATAACTTTCATTAGCTCAGAATAGATGACAGTTCAGACTGTTACTGAGAGAATGAGAAAGAGATAAAGATTAAGAGACTGACTCAGAGCAAAAATACAGATCATGATGTAATTATAAGATATGTTGTTCTTCTAATAATGATAACAGAAGCAGATTCAAGAAACAAGAAATCTCATCTGTATCTATGTAAATAGAGTAGTTAACATAGTCAATAATATAGAAACTGACTTACCTGATTGCTTCAAGCTCATTGCTGTGCCTTTAGGATGTGTTCTGCACAGAAGAAAGTGTATAAGATGTTTTGAGGCAAGATATTTGTAACTTTTAGTCACTTATATCTTGTCTTCATCATTCTATGTCATATAACATTCAGAAGCTCAACAATTGAAAGTTCACAGTTAAGTTTCAGAGTCTTATTAACAGACTTGACAATGTTCAATGTGTTGTGACTGTAGTAATGATTAGAAAAGTAAGCAATAGCTTTAAGTTGTGAATTTTAAGTAGTAAGAACAGTCAGTAAAACACTTTCTAAGAAAGAAGCACTTACTACTTGTTAAAGTCAGTCTTTCACAGCTGATTTAACTTTCTGCAGCTTTCTCATCTTTATTTTAAAGACTTTTACTGTTTTTGTTTAAACAATGATTCAGAAACAGAATCTCAATACTTTTTCTGTTTTCTTCAAGAAATTTTCACTTAAATGATGACAGCAGTAAGCTCTCATCACTTAAGAACTCAACAACATATTTATCTATAACAGTTCTTTATTCTGATCTGACATCAAAGTACAGTTCTATATCTCTGAAATTGTTCATTACAGATATAAAAGAAAGTATTTTTACAAGTTTTAAGACTTACTTTTCATCACTGCTTAAATAAAAAGTAAGTTTCTTCTGTCTGCATTGATCATAACTGTCAGCAGCAAGATCTGCATGAAGTGAGCTTTTAAAAAGATGCTGTTCACAGCAAGAAAGAGACAGCATTATTGAAAGAAATAATTAAATTGTGCTGAGTACACAAAACAGTGTCTGAAGTTGTCTGTAAGTAGTGATTAGTTTAATAACAAAAGAAAAGAAAACTCATCAGTTACTGAATTAATTATAAGATCTGTGTACACTTCAGAAATCTGTAGACATAGCTTCTATATGTAGACTGATAACAGCTAAAAGCTGTATCATTAAGCTTTTAAATTACTGTCTAAAAGTTCTTGCCTGATTTACTAAGCTATCTTGTAGCTCACTGTCTTCTCAAAGTGAATTTATAGACAATTCATAATATTATGAGACTTAATAGCTCTCATAATACATAAATATCTCAAAGCAGTCTTCTGTGCTCAGCTCTGACTGCAAAAGACTGTTTGCTTTTATATATCTGCTTTAATGCAGATATATATCTTCTTCAATGTCAATATAATTATCACTCTGTTCTTTAGACTCATCTGCACTCTTTATGTGCAGATCAGTACACAACATTGATATATAATGTGTGTTAAGCATTTTATTGATGTTTTGAATGCAAACTTAAAAGAGAAAGTATCAGTTAATATAGTAGTTGATGTAAAAACAGAACTTATTTGTTCTTAATAAATTAATTATTTATAATCTTGTGCAGAGTCTGTCAATTGAGAAAGACTGCACTCTTTGAAGAAGTAGACAGCTTTGATAAAGTTGACATTATGATGTGATGTTGATGGCAGCAAGATGAAAGTATGTGAATGATGATGAGATTAAAATGTGTTGAATGATGAATGTAGACATCAAATGCTTAATGACAGTGATGTATTTACTATAGATAAAGAATTAATGCTGAAGTAAAGTCTATCTGAGTCTTTTTTATGAGCTGACTATCATTCAAGTCTTTTATGCAGTCACATGAATCAGCAAAGTCTTTTACTCAATTATTATTTAAGAAAGATAATGAAAGTCTATAAAAGAATACTTATAACTGTTTTAAAATAAAAATTCAATGTTCAGTCTTTAAATCTGTACATAAAACACAAGATAATGCAGAGATTTCTTAAAACAGTTAACAATTTAATTTCTACAAGAATTAAATAAGTAATCAACATAATCTAAACAGCACTTTAAGTTTCTGTCAGTGAAACACTAAGAAGATGTAGACACAGTACAGTCTTCATAATTAGATTACTGATAATGATGAAGAGTTTACAGCAAAGAATAATGACATAAATAGAGAAGCAGAGACAGCTTTAGACACAATTAAGAAGACAGTAAATGAGCTTACAGAAAGCATTAATTAAATGAATAAATTTGAAATGAAAATAAAGATAAATTTGTAAGTCAGCAAGATAAAAAGCAATTATATAAAAGTCAGACTGAGCTCAGTCAGTTTATTAACTTTATAAAAATTTTTATAAGCACAAAGCAACAATATTGTTTCTGCTTTATATATAGATGCTGAGTCTTAATGTCTAACTGATCTTTGTAAAAGTCTCAGAGATTGATAAACAATGTTTATGTAATTAATTAGTGCAAATTATGCAGCATATATTTCTCTTTTATTTAAATCACACTAATTTCTGCACTCACTACTTTCAGAAAACTGAAATCATGAATCTCTGTAGAGCTCTTTTTACAGCAGTCAGCACTCATTAAATAATTTGATGACTGATTATAAGTAATTTACTCAGTTATCTCAATCTTGTGCAGCAGATCATTCAGAAGAATATTTTAAAATATGAAGATTTTGTACATCTAAATGACTAAAAGACAGTTTAATGAACTGAGATAGATTCAGTAAATTAGAAGATATCATTTGCTGTTCAGTAAAAGTAAATGTTTAAGAGACAGACACAATACAGACTTATTAATGTACAAAAAAGATAATAATAATTACACTTTGTTGAGATAGTGTCTGCAAGATAGAACTAAGATTTTCTTACTTAAGTTTTTTTGTTGTAAAGATACTTCACTCTCATAGATCTAGATAGAGACTGAATAGAGAGTTAATAGAACAAATAATAATTAATCTTTTAGAAAAGAGACTAAATACTGTCAGAATTAAAGTAATATTTTAATAAGAATTCATCATCATTTATTATAAGTTCAACAATGTGTTCTGTGAAATTCTTAAGTCATGAAAGAATAAATGTCTTACATTTTTGACTCAGTGATATAACTACAATAAGTGAAGACAAATTAAAGAAAAGAAAATATTTAAAAAAGTTAAAGAATATAGTTTAATCTCAGCTTTCAATGTACAACAGTTATTTAATATCAATTTTTCTTCTTATATTAATGATGAGAAGCATGAATCACTGAAGACAGTTTAGAATATTATAATATAAGTTTATTGAAACAATAATTATAGCATTAGCTGCAGATTGTAAGATCTGTTATTATTGAGAAAAATTAAGAACTTAATTATAATAAATGACTTAAATTTCAGCAAGTTTATGTTGATGATTATGAAGAAACTGAGATACAATGAACAGTAAGATACAATTATGTATGAATGTATTGATGTAACTATGATGTATATTATAAATAAGTTTAAGTGAAGAATAACATTCTTAAAGATGCATATAGAGAGATTCATATAATTTTTCTTTATGATTAAGAGAAGAACACAAAGAGTAGATTGTACATTTGTTAATGTACAACATAAAGTTAAGAAATTAATTTAAATAATTAAAGATTTAAATTTATCAATTTATTCATTTTTAATACTGCTATTTCTAATACACAGTTCAACAATCATCATTTAAAAAAAGATACAATAATTTAATGTTGTTTATTGAATACATTCAATAAACAAATCTCTGCAAGCATTAATATTATCTTTCAGCTAATTTTGCAAAAATTTGCAAATTTAATTTTTTAATGTGTCAAAGTAACAACAACTGTTCTGAAATCATCAATATTTATATAAACAAGATTCTTCTTATTAACAACAATATCAACTCAGCAACAGTGATGTCTCAATTTTAAACTAAATTACTATAAAAAGTATAAATTAATTCATTATAAATGTCAATCAACTTGCTGTGTTGATCACTTCTTGCAGACAAAGCATGTTCACAGAGACAGTGCAATTTTATTAAAATTATATAAATATTTTAGACAGCATTTATCTGAAGATTATGATGTTAGATAAATATTAAATGAAATGAGAAATAAAAATTCTTTAATAAGCTCTTTTGATGATCATTGTGTTAAATTTAAGATAAGAGTCATCATGTATGATATGTCTGATGAAATTAATCATTAAAAGTCAAAGTCAGATATAAGATTTATTATAAAATAATTATATTCTTTATTGTTCTCTTTACTGTCTATTTACTTAAGCTTCTCAACTCATTGAGATTATGTCTGCTCTTAATTGTGTATATATGAGAATTTAAACTTTTAGAGCAACAAAAATTCATTTGAATTAATTTGATACTTATGAGATAAAGCATTATAGAGAAGACTTATTCACTTTACATTAAAATATAAGTTAGTTCTGATGATAATTTTATTATATATTAAGACATAAATTATAAGTGATAATGCAGAGAAGACAAGCATGTCATGATTAAATATAAATAAGCAGTGACTTAGTGACAAAATATTAAAAATGTGAAGAAAGATAATAAAGTTATTAAAAGAATGTTCAGAATATAAATAATCAGAAGTAAATGATAAACTTACTAAATCAGAAGTCTGCAAAGTAATTATGCATTTATAAATGAGTAATACTTAGTTAATAATCTTAATTATATAATATCTTCTCACAATTCTGTAAGCATTTCATAATTCAGATTTAAGCACTGATAACATTTCATTATGATTGATAGCTAAAGACAATCTCAGAGAATCAGAAGAAGTATGTTGAGATTTTTTTAAAGAATGATAATTTTACTTACAATGAGATATGTAAGAGTTTAGTATCATTCTCATTAACTGACATTTTTGAAGTCACTTAAGATTAAATTCTGCACACAAATCATCTTAAGTGTGTTATTAATTACAGTCTTTATCAAGCACAAAAATGACATGACATTTAAGTTATATACTTAAAAGATATTTAATTCTCTGTCTATTAATTCAGTACTCTTTGCTATGATCATGATTGCATATTACATTCAGAAATATAAGATGAAGAAGTTTAAAAAAGAGAATTTTAATAACTTTAAAGTGCTGAGTACATTCTGTTTTGATGATGAATTGAATGAATAATTATATTAATACATTACATTTACAAGTTACTTGAAGACACATCAGAAATATGTGATTTTGTTAATTTAAGAATCAACAGAATGCTATATTGAGAATTTTGTTGAACTATATAACTTAACAAATTGATAAAGACAAGATTGAGATAGAAAAAGACATTTATATAGTCAATAATTTATACATTAACAGACTAAACAATCTGTCAATTACAAAAATGCTTAACAGTAATATATTGAAGACTTTAAGCTTTACTGTCTTAAATTATCAGCTGCTTTCATCATATCAATAAGTCATAGAGAGATAAGAATTAACTGTTACTGAAGAATATAAAGAAATAACTTTACTTAATTACTTTATGATCTGACAAGAATTAATAATTAAAGTTAAATAAATTGATTACATTCAATATCAATAAGAACTTAATTAATCTCAAGTTTCTGAAGATAAGAAAGATCTGCAGCATGAAAAGCAAATTATTTAACACTTTAAATAATATACTTAATCATCTGTTAGAAGAGAACAACTACATGTTGATGATAAAGAAATTTAAATGCAAGAAGATCATAAAGTGACTTGATATTAATTAAGATTAATTGTAAGACACATTTATTGATGAAATTGATTTGAATAATAAGTCTGATGCATGACTGTGATATAAGAAGAATATCATTGATGACAAGAATAATTATATGATTTGTAATCATTTATAAAGAATAGAATACAGTAACAATAGAGTATGAATAAAGAAAGATAGCTGAGAAGAATAGTTCTCAGTAACTTTAAATAATTGAACTTTATACTTTTTAAGATCATGATTTATGCTGTGTTTATAATCTGTAAAATGCTGTATAAAATAATAAGAATGCTGTAAATTCAACAATTAATCAAAACTGTGTTCATTGAATTAAGTGAGTTAAATGTGTTCATTGAACTAGATAGAATAAATGTGCACATTAAGTTATGAAAAAGAAAGATGTTCAATGAATAAAGTGTTTAAAATGTATTCATTGAATTAAGAAGAACAAATATGCACATTGAGTTATGAAAAATAAAGATGTTCAGAAAATAAAAAGAATTAATTGTATTTACAGTTTCAAAGATAAAGTTTGTGTTCAATGAATCTTAAATAGAGCAAATGAGAAATTGACTTAAGCTGTAATGATTAAATTGTGTGTATAAGTTCTTCATGAAGACAAGAATAATCACATTTATATAAAAAGAATAAATGTAAAGTACAGTCACAACACACATACAGAGTGACACAATCAAGTTGATGTATATCTTAAAGATAAATTAATTGCAAATGATGCACTTTATGTTCTAAATGCATTTTTCTATAACTGTGTTTTTCTAATCACTTCAGACAGCTCTAAGCTGAGATATAAATCTGAGTGCTTTAAGTCTGACTTTATCAACATGAGCTGACTCTGAGTCAATCTCTTAACTTATCAATGTGATTTTATCTGTTAGCAATGAGAGTTGCTTACTGATCTCATATAAAATATAAATTAAGATAATGAAGAAAATAATCAGCTATTTAATAACAGCAATGACAACAATAATCTAAACAACATCTTAGTTTCTGATCAGCAAGCACTGACAATGTAAAAACTAAATAATATTGATTATTTTAATCTTAAGTTCAACAGCTATGAATCTGAAGCAGATCTTATAGATAGCTTTAGTTAATATGTTTATTATTGAGATATTTTTATATTTATAAATTGTCTTCATATTCTTGTTTTGATCAAAGAATCAGAAGTTTTATGTGTAATAATATCAATTTATTTATATAAAACAGCACTACTTTAACATATTATTAAACTTACTAATATGAAATGAGATCTTCTAGACAACATTAATCTTAATCAGTGATATATTATTCTTATTAAATAATTTAAGAAAAGAGTATCATCAGCTTTATGAAACATTCAGAACAATAAGTACATCATAATTAATATTATAAAGGCAAATTTTCTTATGTCTTTGTTCAGAAGCTATTTTGTCATGTTAAAGTGATTAAGATGATATTAGTATATAATTAATTAATTATAATATGAAATAATTTAGATCTTAAGTTTCAAATGCATGTGTTAAAGACTTAGAGTCACAGCCTACTATTATTATGACTTAATTTCTTAAATTACTAGATTTGAAGATGAGCATATGAGGTGAAATGACTTGAAAACATTACTGATTGACTGCATTAATAGTATTAAATTAGACAGGTCATTACAATCAGAATAAACTGCAATATAGTAAGTATTAATCTTATAATCAGTCTCAATTTTGTGAGTGAGACTTCAATTTAAATTATTAAAGTAATTCATAATAGTCAGCTAATTAGTTTAATTCTCAGTATTCAAATCAATAAGAGCCTCAATGACAACTAGACTCTCAAAATTAACAAGGTCAATCTTATAGTTAAAAGCAACTATTTTATTGAAAATCTTTGACAATAGTCACACTGCTGAACAGTCATCAAATATGTATGGTGAAAGAAATAATATTAAAGACAGATTTGATAAAAGATATAACAAGTCACAGTTATGAGTCTATGTAACTAAGAAATAACAGAATGACAATAAGAATATTAATAATAAGAAAGTAGAGAACTTTCTTAATGCAAAGAAACAAGAATCTGAATTTAAATATTATGCTGCTGATCAGAATGTGAATTATTATAAAGTAAAAGACTATAATTAGAAAGGCAGTAAGAATCTAAATATTAACTTTGTAACTATCACTATAATTTAATGTCATCATAATTGTTAACAAGTCTTCAACTTTAAAAACACACTGTTTCATTATCTTCATTCTGAAACAGACAAAATCACTCATTATTCTAATAGTAAAACATCAAAATCAATGGTCATGCTGACAAAGTCTTCAGATAAATTATTAAAGATTGTATTAATAAGTATTGTTATTAAAGACATTAAAACAGAATACATTTTTTTATAATTGACATTATGTTACTATTAAAGCTTAACTTTCAGATAAGACTACAGCAGAGTCTATTTGTCTGAATACTGAATGCTTTATTATCTTGCTTGACTGAATGTTCTTTAAATCTCAATGTAAGAATAAAATAAAGATTTGCACTATAACTATACTTATATTAGTATGAAGAATTAAATTCAATAAATACATGATGAGCAAATACATTATAGTGCTCATATATCTAGTGAGTACTATCAGGTCAAACTCTCAGAAGATTGAGACAGTAATTATCTTGAAGAAACAAGTCATTATTAATATGTGTCAGAGCACTATCAAGCAGCCTATTTCAGTACATCATATCACACATCTATCAGAATAAAACTTCTTGTTTAAGTCTGAAAACTTATCTAATCTAGTCTTATTCATTTATATAGTTGACTTCAGCTTTTCAGTCATAATAACTTAAAATGAGACAGATCAGCCTATTGATATTAGGCATAATCAGAGACTAGAGTATCTTATTAAGCTAAATTATAAAGAGTGTTACTATGTCATCATTAATGAGTTTACTAAAGATCTAACAATCTGTAAAAGTGAAGCAACTTACTGAACTGACTTTCTATGCTGTCTATGTCACATCATCATGACAGTGATATCAGACACATTCAAAGAAATTATCTTAAGCTTAAAATCTAAACTTAAGTTCTATAACATCACATCAGAATTACAAGAAACAGTTCTACATACTGATATTATAATGTATGATGATACTGCAACAATAAAAGCCTTATTCAGAGTGACAAATCAATTTTCTGTGATGTGAAAGAATTTAAACAAATTTATGAATTTGTTTATGAATAACTAAATGTAAATATCACTCAAACTAAACTGAAATGACAAGATATTCAGAAAGGTCAGAATGTATCTATTAGACTTAAGAGATCAAGAATTAGTAGACAAGATCTTTAATGAATTGCAGAAACAGAAGTGCATAGTTTAAACAGTATGAAAAATGCTGTTTAGCTACTCAGTCTTTGTGATATGAAAACCTTGAAAAATAAAATATAAAAGAACTAAGTAGTAATGAACATTCAGAATCTCAATGCAGTCACTATACTGAACATTTACTCATTATTTTTTACAAGCAGATATCATCACTGCTGTTAAGAACACATTCTATATCAATGTGATGAATTGTGTCTCTTTTTTCTATTAATAGTGTATGCATTCAGATGACAGACACAAGCTCACTGTTGTTAGTCACTGAGATCAAAAGTCTTTCAATGTGACTATTATAAGATTTAAGAATTTACTCATCTATGTGCACAGATAAATTAACTAATTGCTTTGATCTTTTTACAAATTCATTTAAGTCTATGTAAATAATATTGTCATTTTCTTTAAAACTCTAAAAGAACACTTACATCATCTTAGTGCAGTATTCAGTCTATTTGTCAAAAAGAAAATAAACATTAAGCTCAGCAAGACTTTCATTGACTACTTTACTATTTAATTGTTAGAACAAAAGATCTTCTTTTTAGAATTAATTATTGATGAAGAAAAATTAAAAGTAATTGTCTATTTAACATTTCTGTATACACTGAAAGAGCTAGAAATCTATTTAGAATTAACTGATTAACTTTGTCAGTTTGTTTTACACTATGCAGTCATTACAAAGTCATTGCAGAAACACAAAACAGCACTTTTGAAGTCTGCTTTTAAGACTGAAAACTTATACAAATTATATATTAGATCAGGTAATCTTGCTGAGTTAAGCTCTGCTAAAATTGCAAGCTTTAAAACACTTTAGTCACTACTATTCAAGTCTACTTATCTTGTTTATTTCAATTTAACTAAACAGCTTTATATCAATCTGAATGTATTCAAATTCTTTGGCTTCAGAGTCATGATATGTTACATTAAGAAAGAGATTTATACTGATATAAAAAAGACTTTTTTATTAAAATCATCAATACAGTTCATCATGTTTCTGAGTAGACTTTTCAAATGAGTCAAAACATATTATTAACTCATGAATGTCAAAATTATAAGTTTATAATAAGCTGAATTCTAGCTATGATGAGAATACTGCTCTATATATACATGAACTTATGGTTAGACAAGTAACTGACTAAGTAACAGTGTTATATGAGGCATTTAGTTATGTTAATGAAGAAAAGAAGTCATTGCCTTATTGAGAAGGCAGTGAGTACACAAGTAACATAAAGGTGATTAAGGCTTTTAAGATAAATAGATAAATAGTTTTGTGATAATTTATTCATAACAAAGAAACAAGACAGCACTCACATTATTAACTAATTGTCTTTCTTCTTGACACTTTTTGCATAGTCTTCATCATATTGATATAAGAAAACATCTTATTATACTTCTTTATTAGATTCATCACATTGCCTAACTTTCATATCATTAACTATATATTGTATTCAGATTCATATTTCTTTCAACACACAAGATACTGTGTTGTCAGTGTGATGTTTTGACCTTGTCAAATGATGCAGCAATTAAGAAGACATTTTAGCTTAAAGAATTTTCAGCTTTTAGTATTTTCTTTTATAAACATGATAGATAATTCTTCAGAGTGTAAATAATTGAAGAAATTGTTTATAAATGAAGAACAAGACTGAAGTTGAGTCACAGTAAAGACTGAGTGAACACATTAATAAAATAAAATATTAAACTTATAGACTAATTAATCTATTCAATCAATGATTTAAAAGAATTCAATGTACTGTTATTTTAATTTCTTATTAGTTATAGCTGAAATGAAGTATTCATAATGTAGCTGTAGTAATGTGTAATTGCTGATATGTATAACTAAAGGCTGATGCTTTTAATTATAGTGATATTTAATGTTTATATTTGTAAAGACAATTGTGTCAATGACTTTGATTTGAAAGGCTGGCATCAGTGATATAAATATGAAGATGATGTTCATTATAATAAAGATGTTGTTTAAACTGAATCTATATACTATCTTGTTAGGTGTTTTCTCTGTGAAATTTCTAGTGTTGTTGATGTTAAACTGAATAAAAGACAGATATTTAGATTATTCTATTGATTTTGTTATGATGTTGAGATAAAAGTATAAGACAATTTTCACTATTTAATTTGTGCATTTACTCTGATCATTGGCTTAAGAGTAATACATCATCATATAGAAAAGACTTACTTTTAAATATTTAAATAAGATCTTTCATAGCTCAGACAGAAACTTTAAATCATAATTTGACACTATGATCTTTAATAAATCTTAATCAGCAAGATATAGATGACTTAACAGACTATGAGCTCATTACTTTACATTGTAGATGATCTGTTCTGAAATTAAAGTGATTTATTTGCTGAATTTATCTATAACAAAAAGAACACAATCAAATTGTTCTGATTCAGATAATTTAAATAAGACTAAAATAAAGTTTATAGTCAGTGTGTGAAAGAGAATTAAAGATGATTAAATTGACTGTAATAAGTTGTATATTTATAATGATGCATCTGAAAGATCTAACATTCAGAACAATGAAGCAGATAATTTTAAAGATGTTTAAAGACTTATTTAATATAAAATGCTGATTGTAGTCTTTTTATACATTGTTAAAAGTCAGAATAATCATTCTAAATATGTATTATATTAAGAATATTCTTATGCAATGAGTGCAGAATAACTAGTCATCATAACTTAAAGACATAATTTAAAGTGAAAAGACTTTAATATCATATAATATTATTGCTGCCTCACTTAAACAGCAAAATAACAGTGTTCTTACTGCTCTTTTCATTCTTATTGAGAATGTTAATGATATAACATCATGCTGAATTCTTATCATAGTCTTCAACAAGACATTTTTGAAACTTGTTTAACATTTATTTATTTATTTATTTATTTATTTATTTATTGCATGCAGCCTATAAGGCTATGGCAATTGAAAACAGAACATAGCACATAAAACCTTTAACATAAGAAATTTATATGTTAATGTACTTTTTAATCACTTCTTCACAGTCAGACTATTTTCTTAGTTGTTAATTAACTTTTCTTCAACTTTCTTTTAATTTAATCAATCACTTTCTTTCTTTTCTTCTCTAATAACCATTTTCTGATTTCTACTCTTATTTCTTTCAGAAACTGTAAAACAGCCTGAATTTCTTCTTTTATAATAAAAAGAGTTCTGATTTCTAGTGATAGATCTTTTAGTTTTCTTCTTAAAACTAATTGCTCATTTTTAAAATGATGACAAGTAATTAAAAGATGTTCTGATGTCTGTCTTTGATGACATGATAGATGACCTTTATTAGAATTATAGTTAGATAGTCTATTTAAATTGAATTTAAAATAATTATGATTTAGTTTATCTGAATAAATGTAGAAAACTGAAGTCTGTTAATGTTTTTAAGATTTTTATTCTGATTTCAGTAGGGTTTGACCTGCATTTTAATGTAGATGTGTTCTTTTTTAACTAAATTTTAGTGATTTTCTCAGCTGACAAGCACTTCAGTCTTTATAAGACATTTCATATAGCTAATTAAGATAAATCTTTCAGAACAGATTTTAATCTTCTGTTCTGCACTTTTTTATGTAGTTATATCAGCTTTTTTGTTTTCAATAATGTCTTTGTGACTAGAAATTCATTGAATGTGAGTTGTAAACTCTGAAATCTGAGTATATGCAGCAGTGAGTGACATTTAATCATTAAATGCTGTTTAGATTCTGATGACATTTCAGTATATATCTTAACAAATAAAGTATTTAGCTCATCTTTCTTCATATTAGGTTCTGACAGCATTGTTAAGACTAATCACAATAAGACATCAGATACAAGGTGTTGTTTTTTTAATTTATGATGAATATTCAGATTAAAATGCTGAAGATATTTGCTTGCATATATGAGATACAGATTTAACTTCTCAGTTAACACAATAAACAGTGAGATCTGCTTAATAATTCTTACATTTACTTCATAATCTATATAAATAATTGTAATTAAATTCAATAACTTAATTAAGTGTCTGACCTTTCATATTATTCAAATTATGCTGATAAGTTTCAGTTTCATTGATCAGTAACACATTTTGACTGATTTGAGAAGTTTACTCAGAAACATAATAGATTGTATTAAGACTCTAAATGAATATCTCTTCATATTAATATGAGGCTCTTTAATGTATATACTATGATCTTAAATTTAAAGCTTTTGAATGCATTTAAATCAATGTATAACTGTTTAGCTGCATTAAAGTGAATAAAATATGAAGATTTAGACAGCAGTAATTGCAGTATTTTAAAGCTTGTCAGTTTAGATGCACTTAACTTCACAATACAGATCTTTGTGACATATAATTTGCATAAATTATCAGTCTTTAATGCAGACTTCAACAGTGCTGTCTTTCTCTTCTGAAGAGACTTAATAATGATGACATAGTGTGATACAAACTGACAGAGTTATTCAGTTAGTTCTAAGTAGATTTTAAGTTTGTGCAGAGTTCACAGAAATGTTAAATAGATATTTATCTTTAGCTTTTCTTTATCTGTAGTTAGTTTAAGCAAATTAATCTTTTAACTTAGTAGCAAAACAGTAAAATAATCTAAAAAGGTCTTGCTGAGCTTAATAAAAATTCTCTTCTTAATAAATAGATTAAATATAGTGCTAAGATGCTGTAGATATTTCTTCAGAATCTTAAAGAAAATGACAATGTTATTTACATAAGCTCTGACAAATTCTCAATATAAATGAAGCAGATAATCAATCTGTCTTTGTATATAGATAAATGAATTCTTAAAATTTATAACAGACTTAACAGTCACATTGAAAGATTTCTGATCTCAATGATTTATAACTGTAAGTTTGTGTCTGTTGTCTGAATGAATGCATCATTGATAAAAGAAAGATGATAAAAGAAAGAGACATAATTAATTATATTAATATAAAATGCATTCTTAACAGCAGTGAGGATATCTGTCTGTAAGAGTAGTGAATAGACATCAGATATGATGACTGCATTAAGATCTTTAATATTCATTATAACTTAACTTTTTTGTTAATCATTCTCTAAAATCTTTCAAACCACAAAGACTGAATAGCTAAATAGTATTTTTCATGCTGTTCAGACAATGCAGTTCTGTTTTTGTAGTTCATTAAAGATCTTATTTATCAGCTCATAATCTTATAAGTTTAATGAGTATACTCTGATCTGTTTAAAGATCTTGTTGTTTCAGTTCAGTTTAAGTGATATTTACATTCAGTTATTCATAAACAAATCTACAAATTTGTTTAAATTCTTTCACACAGCAGAAAACTAATTCATCACTTTAAATAAGATTTTAGTTGTAGTGAAGTCTCTGTATACTGTAACACTGATAAGTAAAATCATTTTCATCAGTTTAGATGCATTCAAGCTTAAGGTGAATTCTTTATACTTGTATAAAGCTATTATGATGATACAGTATAGACAGTATAGTCAGTCAGCTTTATAAATAGTTAAGCTTTTTCAGATTGCTAAGTTTCTAATAGACTCATCAGTAATAATATAATAACATTCTTTGTAGCTCAATTCAGTAAAATAATCTAGCTATTGATTGTGCCTAATGCTTATAGTCTAATTCATCTTGTTTCAAGTCATAATAACAGAAAGACTGAAATTAATTATATAAGTGAATAGCATAAGGTTCAGAGAGTCTTCAGACTTAAATAGAAAGTCTTATTTAGATAAATGCCTGATATGATGTACTGAAATAGACTGTTTAATATGTAATAGTATAATTATATTGAATTTAATGTGTATAATGCATCAAGTAAGACAGCTTTGTGAGTGTACTTTAATCAGTATAACAGTGTTATACATATCAATAATGACTTGTTTCTTTAAGATAATGATGTCAATTTGCTCTGACGGTCTGACCTCATTATATTCATTTTAATTAACATCTTAGTCTTTAAGTCATTAACTAGATAAGTCTTTCAAATAATCACTGCTTCAACTTTCTGTTAATTTGATGTGCTTATCAGATGAATGAATACTATTATATACTCATTAATTATGTACTTATTGAAGTCAATTTTTCATACTGATATGAGCATAGTCATTGTATGAATTTCCACTTTCTGCATTGAATTTTAAAGAAGATTTAATTCAGTAAGATAACTAAACATTCAGTATTCAGACAAATAGATTCTGATGTAGTTTTATCTGAAAGTTATGCTTTAACAGTAACATAATATCAGTTTTAGAACTCATATTCTGTTCTAATGTCTTTGATCACAACACTAATTAATATATTCTTTAATAATTTGTCTGAAGACTTATACAAGCATAGCTATTAGCTATAATGTTTTGATCTTTCTGTTAGAACAACAGACAATTTTAAATGATCTAAAGTATAAATAATAAAACAGTATGTTTTTAGACTTAAAGACTTGATGACAATCACAGCATTAAATTATAAAAGTAACAAAGCTCACTTCTGACTCTTTAACTTCTTAATTGTAGTCTTTAACTTTGTAGTAATTCACATTCAGATCAGCTGCATAATAACTTGATTTATAATTCTTCACTTTAAAAGAATTTTCTGTTCTTTTATTATTGTTCTTCTTATTGTCTTCTTGCTCTTTCACCACATAGACTCTAGGCTTTAATTTCTTAAATCTGTCTTTATTATTTCTTTCACTGTACACATTTAACTGACTGTTCAGTAATGTGGTTATTGTCAAAGATTTTTAATAAAATAATTGCTGTTGTCTTTAACTATAAGATTAATCTTATTGCTGATCTTAAGAATCTGATTAATATTGAGAATTTAACTAATACTGAGAATCTTATTAAGAACACTGAGAAATAAACTGATTAGCTGACTAATACTGATTGTTTAATTAATAGTTTGAGTTAAAGTCTTAATCATGAAATTGAGATTGATTGAAAGATTAATACTCACTACATTGTAACTTGTTATATTAACTTATTTAATTTGACATTATCAATGCTGTCAATCAGTGATGTTTTCAAGTCATTTTGCTTCAGATGCTTGTCTTTGAATCAAGTAATTTGAGAAATTGAGTTATAATGATAGTAGGCTGAGACTCAGGCACATGTATTCAGAATTTAAGATTCAGATTATTTTATACTATAATTAATTAATTGTATACTCATGTCATCTTAGCTGCTTTAATGTGATGAAATAACTCTTGAGTGAAAATACAAGAAGATTTTTCTTTATAGATATTGATTATAACATATTTATTTTTCTAAATATTTTGTAAAGTAACTGAAGCTCTTTCTTTAAATCATTTAATTAAAATGATATATCATTAATTCAGGTCAGCATTTTCTAGTAAGTCTCACTTTATATTGATAAGCTCAATGATATGTTACAGCAAAGTGAACTTACATAAATATACTAATATTGTCATTTGTAAGGCTTCTGATCTCTTGATAAGAGCAAGAATGTGAAGACAATTTATAAAGATGAAAACATCTCAATAATAAACATGTTAACTGAAACTATCAATAAGCTCTGCTTTAAGTTCATAGTCATCAAATTCTGAGTTAAAGTAGTCAATATTGTCTAATTTTCACATATCAGATATAATGACTTGTTCATTAGACATGAAAGTGTTATTCTAGTTATTTTTTTCATTATCATTGTCATTATCATTGTCAGATAGCTAATCATTTTCTTTATTGTCTTCATTGTTTTAATTTGAGTTTCTTATTAAATCTGTAAGTAATTTCTGTTGCTAATGAGTAAATTCAGTGTCTTGTCAGCTCTGATCATTGATGTTATTCATTATACTGATATAAGACTCATTGCAAGATATATTTTCTGTTATATCAGTATAAGCAGAAGAAATAGATATAGTATTGTCTTGAAAGTCTGAATTAGACTTTTGAGATAAATCTGAATTGATGAGGTTAACTGATTCAGGTAAGACTATGTTGAGGTTGTTTAAGTTTGATAAGAAAGTTAATATGAAGTAATAAAGACTGCTGAATGACTAAAATGAATTAATAGTCTTTAATGCTGTAAATATCTTCTCTTTATTCTTTTTGTCTCAGGTTCTGATAAAGACACTAACAGAGAAATTAGAATTGAGTGATAGTCTTTTAAATATGTGATGAAGACTTTAACAGACTGTATTGGTAAGACTTATGAGTATATTGTTAAACTAATTGATTATATACTTAAATAAATGTTTAACTTAATGGTTAGGTAGTCTGATCTGACAAGGTGAGATGATGATGTGAAAGAAAGATATTAGAAGAATTATGATGTTGTAATAGAATAACTAACTAATATTCAGATTAAATAATTAAGTTTTTGATGAATTAAATCTGATGTTGCTATATGTGAGCTGATGATGCAGTTAATGCTATTATTTTGTTAAAATTATGAGTTTATAATAAGCTGAATTCTAGCTATGGTGAGAATACTGCTCTATATATACATAGACTTATGATCAGGCAAGTGATAGACTAAGTGACAGTGTTATATGAGGCATTTAGTTATGTTGATGAAGAAAAGAAGCTATTGTCTTATTGAGAAGGCAGTGAGCATGCAAGTAAGACAGAGATGATTAAGACTTTTAAGATAAATAGACAAATAGTCTTGTGACAATGAAGCTTAAGCTTATTGAAATGATCTGAGTAATTTGAAAAGTCAGACACATTATTAAGTTATTAAGTCTAGCAAATATTATTTATACTGATTATGAAGCTAATGTAAGAATTACAAAGCAAATCTCACTATTAACAATGTTAATCAAAAAACAGAATCTTCATCTTGTATATGTAAGCAAATATCTTCAATGCTTCAATATGAATATACATTACAAGTTAAATAAATAGTACATTGTTTTTAATATCTTATTGTGATTAGTCTTGACAATGCTGTCAGAGACAGATATAAAGAATAATGAACTGAATGCTTTATTTGTTAAGATATATGCTGAAATGTTAAACAAATTTCAGAAGTATTTTGTTAAAAACTATAATGAGAACTCAGTGTAATGTCATACTATTAATGTTCTCAATAAGAATGATAAGAATAAAAGTGATAAGAACATTATTATTTTGTTGTTTAAGTAAGGCAGAGATAATGTTATATGATATAGAAGTCTTGTTACATTGAATTACATCTTTAAGTTATGAAGACTAATTATTTCTTGCACACTGCATAAAGATATTTTCAATATAATTCATACTTAGAATGATCACTCAAACTTTTAACACTGTATAAACAGACTTTAGTTAGTCCTTTATGTCAGATAAGTCTTTAAACATCTTTATAAGTATTTGCTTCATTGCTTTGAATATTAGATCTTTCAGACATGTCAATATAAATTATATAACTCATTATAGTCAATACAGTTGTCTTTAGTTTTATTTCACACACTGACAATAGATTTCATTCTAGTCTTACTCAAATTATCTAAATCTAAGAGATTCAATTGCCTTCTATTCATTACTGACAAGTTCAGCAAACAGATTATCTTGATATCAGAGCAGATAACTTATAAAATTAAGCAGTAAGTTTACAGTCTTTTGAGTCAGTTATATCTCATAGATTAAGATTTATTAAAAACTATTGTATTAGATTACAATCTTAAGTTTCTATCTGAACTATAAAAGTCATTATTTAAGTATCTTAATGTTAATCTACTATACATTACAGCTTGTTATTCACAGATAGATGAACTCAGTAAATTCACAAATCAGACTGTTAAGATTGTCTTACAATTCTATCTAAATATTATAATAAAGACAACAAAATGACTTAAAAGTCTGTCTTTCATTCAGTTTAACCTCAATAACATCAGAAACTTCATTGAGAAAATGTTTAATGAGACAGTATATGAATTCAGTTTAAATGTTGTGTTTACACTCAATGTTGACTATGTTTTGTCAATGTCATTCTCACAAATTGAGATTATCAACACAATTAATTTTGCAAAAATGAACATTAAGTATCACTATGATTGAAAGCATCAGTCACTGACTATGTGTGTTGACAACTATATGTTATTAAGACTACACTGTAAATATTTTATACTGACTATAATGAATAAGAAGCTTGATCAACAGTATGTGAAATCTTTTTAAATAAATAAGAAAGTCAGTCAATTAGTTTATAAGCTTGATGTTTTAACTTACTGTGTGTTTACTTAATTAAGTTAATTTTCACTGTCACTCAACTTAAGCTGTGTTCTTCACTTAGAAATGACTTTTATAACTGTTCTTACTTTAAAGAACCTTTAATTATGTTTGTTAAAGATAACACAGATTACTGAAAATTCTTTAAGCTGAAATGACTACTTAATTAATGAATTACTCAGCAAAAATAAAGTAAGTCTACATCACAATATCTGATGCACTAAAAGAAGTAAAGGTCTGAATATGACACCTAACTGTTGATATGAAAGTTAGACAACACAGTGAGTCTAGTAAAGAAATATAATGAAGCTTTTCTGCCTCATATTGATATAGCTGAAAGGCATATTGATGACAAGAGTCTGTGTGATGATAAGGCTTCACACAGTAAGACACTGTGTAAAAAGACAGTGAGTTGACAGCAGATTGCTGTCTTGTTTTCTTTATAACAAATAGATTATTATAAAGTCTATTAACTTTAAAAGTCTCAATTGCCTTTATCTTACTTGCATGCTCACTGTCTTTTCAACAAGGCTATTGCTTCTACTCTTTACTGATATAATAAATGCCTCATATAACTTAGTTACTTTGTCTGTTGCTTGCCTGACCATGAGGCTTATATATATAGAGCAGTATTCTCATCATAACTAGAACTTAACTTATTACAAACTCATAATTCTGACACAGATGTCATACTCAGGTCTGTATTCTTTTTAATGCACAAGATATTATATAATAAGTGTAACATTTTGATTATGTTATATGATTTACTAATTAAGTAGTCATTTTATCTTAAAGAACTTTAATTTATTTATATCTTTATCAATAAATACTGTCAGAGATTCATCAAAATGTAAATAACTATATAAATTGATCTTAAATGAAGAACAAGACTTAAGTTAAGTAATTATAAAGACTGAATGGATACATTAATAAGATAATATTAAGTTTATATACTAATCAGTCTATCTTATTGATGATTTAGAAGAGTTTTATATACTGTTAATTGAGCTTTTTATTTATTATAGTTAATATAAAGTATCTATTTATTTATTATTTATTTATTTATTCTTTATACATCACATGCAGCCTATAAGGCTATGGCAGTTGAAAACAGAAAATAGCACATAAAACTCTCAACATAAGAAATTCACATGCTGATGTACTTTTTAATCACTTCTTTGCAGTCAGGCTGTTTTCTTAATTGTTAATTAACTTTTCTTCAACTTTCTTTTAATTTAATCAATCTCTTTCTTTCTTTTCTTCCCTAATAACCATTTTCTGATTTCTACTCTTATTTCTTTCAGAAACTGTAAAACAGCCTAAATTTCTTCTTTTATAATAAAAAGAGTTCTGATTTCTAGTGATAGATCTTTTAGTTTTCTTCTTAAAACTAATTGCTCATTTTTAAAATGATGACAAGTAGTTAAAAGATGTTCTGATGTTAATCTTTGACAACATGATCAGTGACATTTAATATTAAATATCATTATAATTGAAAGCATCAGCCTCTAGCAATGAGAATTGACAACTATACACTATTATGACTACATCACAGATACTTCATTTCAGCTATAACTAATAAGAAATTAAAACAACAGTATATTGAATTCTTTCAAATCATTAACTAAATAGATTGATTAGTCTATAAGCTTGATATTTTATCTTATTGATGTATTTACTCAATCTTCATCATGACTCAACTTAAGTCTTATTCTTTATCTAAAAACAACTCATATAATTATTCTCACTCTGAAGAGTCTTCAACTGTGTTTATTGAAGAAGATATCAATGAATGAAAGTTCTTTGAGCTGAAATGACTGCTGAATTGCTGAATCATTTAATGTGATTAAAATGTCACCTCAACAACACAATATCTTGTGCATTGAAAAGAATATGAGTCAAAATACAACACATAACTGTCAATACAGAAGTTAGATAATGCAGCAGATCTAATAAGAGAGTATGATGAGATCTTTTTGTCTTATATAAATATGAAGAAGTCTTCACATCAGTGAGATGATATGATGAAGACTTTGAGGAAATTGACAATCAGAGAACAAAAGAGAAATATGACTTTTAATGAAAAGTGAAAGTAAGTGAGTTGACAGTGAGTTGCTGTCTTGCTTTTTGCAACAGACAGATTGTCACAATTTTTATTTGTCTTAAGAATCTTAATTATATTCATCTTACTTGTGTGCTCACTACCTTCTCAATAAGACAATTGCTTCTTTTCTTCATCAACATGACTAAATGTCTCATATGACACTGTTGCTTAGCTTGTCACTTGCTTAGTTATAAGTCTATGTATATATAAAGCTGTATTCTAACCTTAGCTAGAATTCAGCTTCTTACACACACTTAATTTTAACATTACTATTGCTATGAATTTCTCTCTACAGCAATACAAAACATTTAAGAGAATTCAGTATCTCATTTGTTTACATTCTGCTCTGACACTTATACAGAATGTTAAAATACAATGAAATTTTATTTATAATATAATATAAAGAATTTATTAACTTCATAATGATATATGTGTCTGAATCAGTTAAGAGTATAACAAAATTATAAAATTAAACAAGAAGCTTGAGACTCTATGTGTATTTGAGTAGAAGTGACAGCAAATTATATATATAGTGATGCTTCTTTGACTCTTTAAGAAATATATAAAGTCAATGAGTTAAATATATAATTTAATCATACACAAGACATTTCTTATGTACATCAATCTTTTTAATTATCTAAAGAATCAAAATAACTTAAAGAAATTAAACTTAATCTTAAAGTAAATAGTGAAGCTGAAGACAGCTATTGAGAAAGTATTAATTAAGATGAAGAAATATTATGTGTAAACAGAAGATAAGAATAACTTATTATATAATATTATTATCATTCTTAATTCTACACAGAAACTTTCACTGTATCAGATACATTCTTTATTGATCTTTTTAATGTGTATTTTTACTGTACATCACTAATTACTGAGATGTACAGTCAGCTGAATGAAGTTAAACATATTATATATAGTATTAAACTGAGTTTTAGACTTATTATAAAGATCATTATTGTTTATATGAGAATACTTCATTGCATAATTGTATTTAGAATTCAACATTATCTATTATTAAATTATTCATAAATCTCATCATAAAAGCACAGCAATTCAAGACTCAACTTAATAACATCATAACTATTAATTTAAAAGTCAATCAATACTTAAATTCTTCACTGTATTTAGTCAATAAAAATGATCTTAACATTCTAAAGTACTAAAAGTTACAAATTATGATCTTTTTAATATTAATTATAATGATTAAGAATGTTCTTGCTATATCTTTTGCTAATATTGAGATTGAATGACTGTTTAATCTTGCTTAAGATGTCATTATTTATTGAAGAGATTGATTAAATAAAGTCATCATTGAAATTATTATGATGATTAAGTTTAATTTACTTTAACATTAAAAATTGAATTATCTCATAACTGAAAGAAAGAACACTGCAGAAGACTTATTTTTAGATGAAGTTAATATAGATATGAAGTATCTATCTTATATATTTATTTTGAATTGCAACTCTTCTGACATTTCAGATAACAGCTTAACTGATACTTTAAATTGAATTATTTATGACATTTTAAAGTGCAATTCTCACAATATTTTAAATGATGACTCTGATAATTCAAACAGAGATATAAAACTTAATATCTATGAAGACAGCTAATTAATATATGCACATTAGAATTTTTCATTAAAAGACTAAAACATCATAATTCAGATAAATCAGTCAATATCACAGCATATTTCTAACTAATTACACTATCAATTTTCTCAGCTCATTCTGAAAAGAGAGTCAGAAGAGATTTGCTTAGTAATTATGTTAATAAATGCAAACAATTTATAAAACTATAATCTGTTTAAGTGAAAAGAAAGAAGAGAATGAAGAGAGACAAGTAATGAGTAAACTTATATGAAAGTAATTTGACAGTAAATAATGTTAACTCTTAACAGTGAATATCAAATTAATTTTAATCATATTATCTTTACTTACATCACTTTTTCTTCATGCTTCACTATTTCATCATTCATCACATCACTCAATCACACAGTCAGAGATCTTCAATCTCTGATAAAATCATATAATTAAGAATTTTTAATCTCTAATAAAATTATATAATTGAGAGTCTTCAATCTCTGATGAAATTATACAGTTAAGAATCTTCAATCTTTGATGAAATCACATAGTCAAAGATCTTCAATCTTCAGTGAAATTACATAATTAGTTTTTAATCTTCAGTGAAATCACATAATCAGAAGCTGTTGATCTTCAGTGAAATCACAAGATTGAGAACTCTCAATCTTAAGTGAAATTACACAGTTAAAAGTTCTCAATCTTCAGTAAAATGACACAGTTAAGAGCTCTCAATCTCTGTTGACAGAACAATATTTAACATTACTTTATTAATAAAGTAATGTTAAATGATGATTGTTTGTGTCTTGAGTCTCTTAATATTGAAAGATGTAGATCTTTAAACAGTGAATGAAGATGAATTCTTATCAGTAAATGATGATGATTGTTTTAAGTGCTGATTAGACTTTGTAGCATAGAGTCATAGCATAGTCAGTGACAACATCATTATGCACTTTTAAAGAATAGTACATGCTATGATTTAAGATAAAATCTTCATTTTTAATGCATAATTTTAATGTGCACACTATTAAATTAACTGTCAAAAACTTTCACATATTTATATTGACTTATATTTGCTTAATTAGACTAATTCTTACTTACTCAGCTTACTCAGTTCACAAATAATTCACAATCTGCACAAAGTCAAGTCAGATTAATCTGCATCTAATTTAAGTCAAAAAAAGTTCACTTTATCTGATCTAACACTCAGACTCAACCTAAATCTGTGTAATCTATAGATAACTTATACACTCAGTTTACTCTTTCTTCTATTAATGACTTGTTAACTCAGACAATAGACACAAGTTTACTGTCATTACTCACTGTGAGCAAGAGCATTTCAATGTGACTGTTATAAGTTTTTAAAATTCATCATCTTATGTTCAGCAACAAATAAATTAAATTCTTTGTGCATTTTGCATCTTTATTCAGACATATGTCAATAATATTGTTATATTCTTAAAGATCTTAAAGAAATAACTTCAGCATTTTTATTAGATTTTCAGTCTGTTCAATGAACTACATATAATCTTAAAATTACACAAATTATATCTAGAATACTCAAACATCATCTTACTCAGCCAGCCTGTGAATGCATTTGATCTGACAATTAAAAATAAAAAAAAATAAAAACTATAACAGCACTTCAATTTCTTAAGACTCTTAAGAAGCTGAAGACTTATTTAGAATTAACTGAATAACTATGAGCTTATATACTTTATTATGCTCAAATCACTGCATCACTGCAGCTACATAAAATGAAATTACTCTGTCAATTACTTAAATCATTCAAATCTACACAAAGAATCTTTGTCTGCCATATTAGTATGAAGTCTTACTCAGAAGAAGAAAAGACATTTAGTATGCTTCAGTAGTTATTTGTTAAACTTATATTCTTAATTCATTTTAATTCAGAAAAACATCTCTATATTGATGTTGATGCATCAAAATAATATGAATTTGAAGCTATGATATATTATGTGAATGAAGACTCTAAGAATATAACTAAAATTCAGCATTAAAAGATTCACTCAATTCTGTTTTTAAGTAAGCTGTTGATGTCTGTCAAAAAGAAGTACTGATCTATGTGTTATGATCATAATCAGCAAGTAGTTATATAGTAATTAGAAGTGTGCAGATATAATGAATACATAAGTACATAAAAATGTCAAGAATAACATAAATATTGATGTTCTCAGCAACCTCAGTGATCAGATAGAGACAACTCAGATAAAAAGAATGTTGATGTCTTAAATGTTTGCAGTATCTATTTAATATACAGATAGATTATCTTTCTTAAGAAGATAAATATATTCAATGATAATTCTTATTTAACATATTACTATTTATCAGTTAACTTTAATGTATCTGAAATCCCTCTTATATCACAAGCTCTAATCTTTAAATTCTATATCAAAGAAATCTTTAATTAAAATATAACACATTAAATATTTTTACAATATAAGCATGTTCTTCAGTATACAGAAAGCAGCTTTGATCAATATAATTAATTTTTAAGATTTTACATCAGTAAGTTAAGAAATTAACTCAGAGTCAGCTCATATCAATAAAGTTTAACTTAAAGTGCTTCAGTTTAATGATCTTATGTTCTGACTCAGAGCTGTTCAGAGTGACTAAAAAAACATAGTTATAGAAAAATGCATTTAAAACACAATGTGCATCATTTGTAATTAATTTATTTATGCAATATACATCAGCTTAATTGCATCACTTTGTTTGTGTATCATGACTGCACTTTACATTCTTTCTTTTTATATGAATTTAATTATTCTTGTCTTCATGAAGAACTTGTACACACAATTTAATCATTACAGCTTGAATCAATTTCTCATTTTTCTCATTCATAATTCATTAAACACAAACTTCATCTTTAAAATTATAAATACAATTAACTCTTTTTATTCAATGAACATCTTTCTTTCTCATAACTTAATGTACACATTTATTCTCTTTAATTCAATGAACACATTTTAGACACTTTACTCATTGAACATCTTTTTTTCATAATTTAATGTGTACATTTATTCTATTTAGTTTAATGAACACATTTAACTTACTTAATTCAATAAATACAGTTTTGATTAATTATTGAATTTACAGCATTTTCATTATTTTACACAGCATTTCACAGATCACAAACACAGCATAAGTCACAATCTCAAAAAGTGTAGAGTTCAATTATTTAAAGTTATTAAGAATTATTCTTCTCAACTATCTCTTTCTGCTCATACTTTATCATTACTGTATTCTGTTCTTTGTAAATGATCACAAACTTCATATAATTATTCTTATTATCAATCATACTTTTCTTATATCACAGTCATGCATCAGACTCATTGTTCAGATCAATCTCATCAGTAAATATATTTTATAATTAATCTCAATTAATGTTAAATCACTTCATAATCTTCTTGCATTTAAGTTTTTCTATCATCAATATGTAGTTGTTCTCTTCTAACAGATAATTAAATATATCATTTAAAATATAAAATAATTCATTTTCTGTACTGCAGATCTTTCTCATCTTTAAAAGCTTAATATTAATTAAGTTCTCATTAATATTGAATGTAATTATCTTATTTAACTTTAATTGTTAGCTCTTATCAAATCACAGAGCAGTCAGATGAAGTTATCTTTTTATATTCTTCAGTAATAGTTAATTTTCATCTTTTTATGACTCATTAACATGATGAGAACAGCTAATAGTTTAAGACAGTGTCTTTAATGTATTACTGTTAAGCATTATCACAATTGACAGATTGTTCAATCTGTCAGTGTATAAATTATTAATGACATAAATATCTTTTTCTATCTCAATATTGTCTCTGTCAATTTGTTAAGTTACATAGTTCAATAAGATTCTTAATATAGCATTTTGTCAGTTCTCAGATTGACAGCATTACATATTTTTGATGTGTCTTTAAGTAATTTATAAATGTAATATATTAATATGATTATCTGTTCAATTCATCATCAAAACATAATGTACTCAGCACTTTAAGATCATTAAAATTCTTTTATTTAAACTTTTTTATCTTATATTCTTAAATGCAATGTGCAATCATAATCACAGCAAAGAGTACTGAATTAATAGACAGAGAATTGAACATCTTTTAAGTATGTAATTTAAATATTATGTCATTCTTGTTCTTAATAAAAACTGTAATTAATAACACATTTAAAATGATTTGTGTGCAGAATTTAGTCTTGAATGACTTTAAAGATATTAATTAATGAGAACAATACTGAACTCTTATATATCTCATTACAAACAAAAAAATCATTCTTTAAAAAAGTCTCAGCATAATTTTTCTAATTCTCTGAGATTATTATCAGCTGTTAATCATAATGAAATGTTATCAATACTTAAATCTGAAATTCTGAATTATGAAATGCTTACAGAATTGTGAGAAGATGTTATATAATTAAGATTATTAATTAAGTATTACTTATTTATGAATACATAATTACTTTGCAGACTTCTAATTCAATAAACTTATCATTTACTTTTAATTATGTATACTCTGAACATTTTCTTAACAACTTTGTCATCTTTCTTTATGCTTTTAACATTTTGTCATTAAGTCACTGCTTATTTATATCTAACTATGATGTGTTCTTCTTCTCTGTATTGTCACTTATAATTTACATCTTAATATATAACAGAGTTGTCATCAGAACTGACTTATATTTTAATGTAAAGTGAGCAGATTCTCTTCATGATGCTTTATTTCATAAGTATTAAATTGATTTAAATGAACTCTCATTGCTCTCAAAGTTTAAATTCTTATGTGCACATAACTGAGAACAGACACAGTCTTAATGAGCTGAGAAACTTGAGTAAATAGATAGCAGAGAAAATAATAAAGAATATAGTTATTTTATATTAAATCTTATATCTGACTTCATCTTTTAATGATTAATCTTATCAGACATATCATATATAAAGACTCTTATCTTAAACTTAACACAATAATCATTAAAAAAGCTTCTTAAAGAATTCTTACTTCTTATTTCATTTAGCATTCACTTAACATCATAATCTTCAGATAAATGATGTCTAAAATATTTATATAATTTTAATAAGATTGCACTGTCTCTGTAAGCACACTTTGTCTGTAAGAAGTAATTAATACAGCAAGTTAATCAATATCTGTAATGAATTAATTTACATTCTTTATAATGATTTATTTTCAAGATTGAGACATCACTGTTATTGAGTCAGTATTGTTGTCAATAAAAAGAATCTTGTTTATATAAATGTTGATGATTTCAGAACAGTTATTGTTACTTTGATGTGTTAAAAGATTGAATTTACAAATTTTATAAAACTAAATAAGAAATAATATTAATACTTGCAGAAATTTGTTCATTGAACACATTCAATGAACAACATTAAATTATTATATCTTTCTTTAAATGATGATTGTTGAACTGTGTGTCAGAAATAACAGTATTAAAAATGAATAAATTAATAAGTTTAAGTCTTTAATTGTTTAAATTAATTTCTTAACTTTATGTTATACATCAATAAATATACAATCTGCTCTTTATGTTCTTCTCTTAACTGTAAAAAAGAATCATACAAATCTCTTTATATACATCTTTAAGAGTGCTGTTCTTCACTTAAGCTCATTTATAATATGCATTATAGTCACATCAATACATTCATACACAATTGTATCTCATCATTCATTGTATTTTAGTTTCTTCATAATCATCAATATAAACTTGCTGAAATTCAAGTCATTTATTATGATTAAGTTTTCAATTTTTCTTAATAATAGTAGATCTTGTAATCTGCAGCTAATGCTATAATTGTTGTCTCAATAAACTTATATTATAATATTCTGAACTGTCTTCAGTAATTTAAGCTTCTCATTATTAATATAAGAAAAAAGATTTATATTAAATAACTATAATATATCAGAAGCTGAGACTAAATTATGTTCTTTAACTCTTCTAAATATTTTCTTTTCTTTAATTTGTCTTCACTTATTGTAGTTATATCACTGAGCCAAAAATGTAAGACATTTATTCTTTTATGAGTTGAGAATTTCATAGAATACATTGTTAAAATCATAATAAATGATGATAAATTCTCATTAAAGTACTGCTTTAACTTTAACAATGTTTAGTTTCTTTTTTAAAAGATTAAGTATAATTATCTGAGTCTTTAGCTTCAACAATAAAAGTGTATATGTGTATTTATCAATGCTCAATGTATGTTTCACAGTATCTTGTAATCATATGATGATGCTGACTTCTTTGTATATTATATTGCAGCTTATGTAAGAAGACATTGTTGACATTTTCTGAGTTGTACATAATTGATGATCATGATAAAATCATGCTACTGTAATTAATGTTGATGATTGTTTTACATTATTTTGTGACTAAATATAATGACATATAAAAGTTAAGTCTCTATATCACTGAATAATACAGATTAGACTGCTCTAAACTAGAAATTTTGTTATTATATATGTTAAAGAATGTGTTACAAGATCAATTTCATCATATCTTATAACAGAAAAAAAATGTTTAATGAATTACTAAATTGTTTATTGAATCTTCAGTGCTCATATTTAGTGAATTAATCATTAAAAATTCATCAACTATAAGAATTATAAACAAAATTGATTGTTCTATCTTTTACAACTATAATACAAATGATTTACCAAAACACACACACCAAAACATTACAACCACATCAGCTATTGAAAATTCACTTAATGTATGTAAAAAGAGCTCATTCACATCTCTAAACTTCTCAAATCTTTTCTCTTCATCATCATTTTTCATGATGACAAAGCTTCATTTCCAATATCTGAAAATTTTCATCACTACATCATACAATTAATTTCTTCTCACATATATCCATCAACCACACAACAAGCATAGCCACTAATAAGAAACAGACTTTGTAGTTGTGTTTTAATTTGTCTTATTTGCATTTTATACACTTATCATTTCTCATCATATCTGCTGCTTTTTAGTGCATTTAAGTGCAAAGCTCTTCACACAAGCTTTAGTTTTTGATGTTTCTGAGTTCTTGCTTATTCACTTGTCTATTTTCACATCAAAACAACTCAAAAACATCAACATTACAACACTTACACATCAAAACAATTATCTCAACTTCACTTTTGTGTGCACACCAACAACCAACAAAGATATCAAAAAATCAAAAACAGCAAATTTTTCACCTCACATTCTTCTGTATTTCATAAATCAAAATTGTTTTCATATCTCATTTTATCAGAAGATTATAAGCAAAAACATCACACAACATTGAAAGTTTTGATTTTCCTGACTTCTCACTTAACAAAATGACACAGCAACAACACCAAAAAACATCACATCACATTAAAACATTTACAAAACATCAAAATCACATTCACTTCACTATATTTCACTCTCAAAATGCTACTTTTCCAATCTTTTAGACTACTTTTCCAATCTTTTAGGTCAGATTTCCTGTTTTAAGTCAGTTTTGCAATTTCTTTGTGCAGAAAGATCTCTCAAAAAAGAAAGAACAGAATATTAAAGCATATCAGTAAATCATAAAGAATACATACTCAGAGCTAGAAGCATTACTGAAGAATTTAGTTGTCTCTTGCTTTAAATCAGAAACAGATCAAAAGAACTTAATCTAGAATCTTAGAGATGTTCAGTTTTATAAAAGCTGAGCAATTACTACTAGACAAGAAATCATTTCATGAATTTGAATATGAACTTTCTTATGAAACTCATGATATTCATTACATCAAAAAGTCAAGTTTATGACTTTATCAGCTCATCTGACACACTCACATAATCAGTTTATCAGATCATAAAATCTCTGAAAAAATAAAAAGTTATAAATAATTCTATCTTTTCAACAAATTCTATCTCTAGCATTCACATCAACCTGCTAGACAACAACAACATCACATCATCAGTTATGCAACAAAATAGTAATCAGCTACTTCAGCAAGCTAAAAATCTTCTAAAATTAGTCTTTTAGCAAATCAAAGTAGCAAATCAGTCAAA
>JAABUJ010001183.1_pt1 | contig 40068 bp, 33 predicted proteins | sample 5559131 | NCBI WGS metagenome assembly JAABUJ01 (sample SAMN10711875, study PRJNA513366) | rock metagenome | isolation source: Antarctica rocks | place: Antarctica: Victoria Land, Mt New Zealand nord | collected 2016-01-07 | reverse complement strand
GAGTACGGCTGATCCGACACAAGGAATGTCCGAACTGGAACTACACCATCAGACGTAAGCGGGGCAGTGTGACATCAAAGTGCGGAACTGACTGACAATGCGGATTTGTTCTTGGTCGCCCCCTTACTTCTCGATCCCGTCGATGACCCGATCGGGCGGGCCGAACTTCCTGGGGGCTCGGTACGCCCCATTCGTCGTGCCGGACAACCCCAGCTCCAAGGACTTCCGGGTCCGCGACGTCACCCCGCCCCTCGGCCTGGAGGTCGCCCGGGTCGACGACCGGAAGGCCCTCCGGACCCGGGTCGACCGCTTCCGACGGATCGCCGACCGGGCGGCGGGCGACCCGGCCCTGGCCCTCGACGAGTATTACGAGCAGGGCTACGACCTGATGTCCTCGCCCGACGCCCAGAAGGCGTTCGACATCCACGGCGAGCCCGACGCCGTCCGCGACGCCTACGGCCGGAACCCCTTCGGCCAGCGCGCCCTCCTGGCCCGCCGGCTGGTCGAGGCCGGCGTCCCGTTCGTCACCCTCAACGAGGGCGGCTGGGACCACCATGAGGGCCTCCACGACGCCTACGACAAGCGGATGCCCCCGTTCGAAGCCTCGATCGCCGCCCTGATCGAGGATCTCGACCATCGCGGGATGCTCTCGACCACCCTGGTCATCGCCCTCGGCGAGTTCGGCCGGACCCCCAAGATGAACGACAAGGGGGGCCGCGACCACTGGTCCAACGCCATGTCGGTGATGTTCGCCGGCGGCGGGACCCCCGGCGGCCAGGTCGTCGGCGCCACCGACGCCCGGGGCTATGCTGCCTCCGAGCGGATCCTGTCTCCCGAAAATTTCGCTTCGACCGTCTACGCCAAGCTCGGGATCGACCCCGGCAAGATCCTCCACGCCCCCAATGGCCGGCCCGTCCACCTGGTCAGCGACCCGACCCCGATCCGGGAATTGATGGGCTGATGGACGAATGGGCGATGGTTGATGAATGCTCGATCTTGAAGGGCCGATGAACGATGGTCGATGAACGATCGTGTCGCGTGATTCAAGACATCAACCATCGGTCATCAACCATCATCCATCCTACGACGATCCTCGCTCTCCTGGTCCTTCTCAGGGCGGGATCTCCCGCGGTGGCCAGGCCCCCGAGCCTCGAACACCTGTTCCCGGCGGGGGCCTCGCGAGGCTCGACCGTCGAGGTGACGGCGAGCGGCCAGTTCGAGCGATGGCCGGTCCGGGGCTGGGCGTCGTCGCCGGGGATCGCGATCCGGGCGGAGGGCGAGAAGGGGAAGCTCTCGATCGCCGTCGCCCCTGGGTCCCCGGCCGGCGTCCACTGGGTCCGGCTCTTCGACGACGAGGGGGCCAGCGGGCCCCGGCCGTTCGTCGTGGGGATCCTGCCGGAGGTGATCGAGGTCGAGCCGAACGACGAGGTCGGCCAGGCCCAGCGGATCGACCGGCCGGACGTCGTCGTCAACGGCCGGCTGTCCAGGAACGGGGACGTCGACGGCTTCCGGGTCGCCCTCAGGAAAGGCCAGACGCTCGTCGCCTCGATGGAGGCGAACCGTCGGCTCGGCTCGCCGATGGACGGGGTCCTCCAGGTGGCCTCGGCCGACGGGTTCGTCCTCGCCCAGGTCGACGACGAGCACGACCGCGACCCGGAGGTCGCCTTCGAGGCCCCGAGCGACGGCGATTACCTCGTCCGGGCCTTCGCCTTCCCCGCCACCCAGGAGAGCACCATCCGGTTCGCCGGGGCACCGACGTATATTTACCGATTGACCCTGGCCACCGGCGGGGTGGTGGATCATACCTGTCCGATGGCCGTCGGGCCGGGCGGCCCGTCGGAGGTCGTGGCATCGGGCTGGAACATTCCCGAGGCCGCCCGGAAGCTCGCGGTCGGGCCGACCACCGACGAGGAGGGGACCATCCGGCTCGATCACCCCTGGCTCGCGACCGGGGCCGAGGTCCGCGTGGTCCCGATCCCCTCGATCGTCGAGGCCGAGCCCAACGACCTGGCGCACCCGGAGCCGATCGCCCCGCCGGTCGCCCTCACCGGGCGGATCGACCCGCCCCGCGACGTGGACGCCTACGCCTTCGGGGCCCGGAAGGGTGAGGTCTTGAGCATCCGGGTCGAGTCGCGGTCGCTTGGCCAGCCGCTCGACGCGGTCTTGCGGATCACCGACTCCTCGGGCGCCTCGGTCGTCGAGGTGGACGACGCCCGGAAGGGGTTCGACCCCGAGGTCCGCTTCAACGCGCCCGCCGACGGGACCTACCGCGCGACCGTCCGCGACCTGAACGGGCAGGGGGGGCCTCGCCACGCCTACCTCCTGGTCGTGGAAGCCCCCCGGCCCGACTTCGTCCTGACCCTCAAGGCCGACCAGTTCCCCCTGACGCCCGGCAAGCCCACCGAGATCGCCGTCGCCATCGAGCGTCGGGAGGGCTTCGCCGAGGCGGTCGAGGTCGGCCTCGAAGTGCACTTCGACGGCGTGATCGCCCCGGCGGTCGCGTCCGTCGCGAAGGGTCCCACGGCCTCCTCGGTGACACTCCGCCTGATGCCCTGCGACTGCGCCCGGACCGGCCCGATCCGGGTTGTCGGGACGACCGGGGACGGCCGCCGGAAGGCCGCCACGATCCCCGTCGCCGGGCTTCCCGGCTCGATCGAGTGGGCCTGGCTCTCGATCCCGAAGCCGCCCGCCAGCCCTCCCAAGCCCGCCGAGGGGTCGAAGTCGGGGCCGGCCGGTCGCCAGGAGTGAGCTTCCGCCCTCACGCGGCAACGGGTCTTAACGGGATCGTTGACGCCGGGGGTGGCCCGCCGTACGATCGCCAGCCGGGTCGGCCGCCGCCGATCCGGCGACCGATCGGCCCCCCATCGAGAGGAACACCCGTGCGACTTCACCCGTCCCCCCGGTGGCATCACCGGGCCGCCGCGATCGGCCTCGGCCTGGCCCTCGGCTCGATCCTGGCGGCCCCGGCCGCGGCCCAGGACGCCCGGCCGCTCGCCCGACGGATCCCCGCCAAGGACCTCGTCGCCTACGTTGAGTTCGACGGCCTCGACGCCCATTCCCAGGACTGGAAGGGCTCGGCCACGTCCAAGGCCCTCAACGAGACGACCCTCGGCTCGCTCGTCGAAGACCTCGCCGCGCAGGGGCTTGACCGTGCCTTGAGCGCCCGGAATCGCGGCGGGGTCCGCCCGGCGGCGCCCGACGGCGCCCGGCTCGTCAAGTCCCTCGAATTCGCCGCTCGCCGCGGATTCGCCTTCGGGCTCAACGGTAAGCCCCCGGCCCGGCCGCAATACTTCCTGGTGGTCCGGGGCGGGACTGGGCCCGAGGTCGCCGGGCTGATCCAGGGCATGGAGGATGCCGACGAGAAGGCCGCCAAGAAGACGGTCCGGAAGGGCGGGCGGTCCGTGACCACCTTCGGCGACAAGCCCGCCTCCGACGCCTTCATCGACGACAAGGGCGACCTGGTCATGACCACCGTCGCGGACCTCGACCGCGCCCTGGCTGTCCTCGACGGCAAGGAGCCCGACGCCTCGACCCTCCCGGCCGTCGCCGAGCTGGCCAGGGCCGAAGGGGCGTTCCGGCCGGTCGGGTTCGCCTTCCTCGACGTCAAGGCGCTGCCGGACATGCCGCCGCAGATGGCCGCGATGGGGATCGACGGCTTGAAGCGGGTCGACTACCGCTGGGGCTTCCGCGACCAGGCCACCTACAGCGTCTTCCGCCTGCTCGCCCCCGCTCCTCGCAAGGGGATTCTGGCGATCCTCGACGGCACCGGCTTCGACGCGAAGTCGCTGCCGCCGCTCCCGGCGGGGCTGGGCGGGTTCACGGTCGCGTCGATCGCGCCGGGGCAGGTCATCGACCGGCTCATCGCCACCCTCCGGCAGGTCGATCCCAACAGCGCCCAGCAGGCCGAGGGGGCCCTGAACCAGGTCGGCCAGCAGCTCGGCGTGGACCTCCGCAAGGACTTGCTCGGCGCGATCGGGCCGAGGTGGTCGATGTTTGCCTCGGGCGGGGCGATGGGGGGGCCGCCGATCAACGTCGTGGCCACGACCGAGCTGGCCAACCCCGCCAAGTTCGCCCCCGCGCTGGGCAAGCTGCTCGACGTGGCCAACGCCCGGATCCGGGCCTCCAAGCCCAACGCCCCGGCCCCTCCGCCGGGCGCCCCGGTCCCGCAGTTCCGCAAGCTCGCCGGCAAGCAGGCTGGTTTCGAGCTGGTCCTGCCCCCCGGCCTGCTCCCCCCCGGGCCGATGCAGGCGGTGAAGCCGACGATCCTGATCGGCAAGAAGACCCTGGTCCTTGGCGCGTCGGCCGAGGCCGCCGCCTCGGCGCTCGGCGTGGCGGAGGGGAACGCCCCGAGATGGGCCCCGGACCCGGCCTACGGCCCGGTGATGGCCAGTCTCCCGGGGAAGATGATCCTCCTGAGCACCAGCGACCCGCGCCAGTCGCTCCCGCAGCTCCTGACGAACCTGCCCGCGATCCTGGAGGGGGCGAACCGGGCCCTGAACCAGCCCGGCCCCAACGGCGGCCCGGCGAAACCGATCACGATCGACCCGGCCAAGATCCCCGACGCCACCAGGCTCTCGGCCCGCCTCTTCCCGGCCTCGGGGGCCCTCGCGATCGACGACTCGGGGATCAGCTACCTCAGCCGCGAGTCGATCCCCAGCATCGGGACCCCGGCCACCAGCGCCGTGATGGTCGCCCTGCTCCTGCCCGCGGTCCAGGCGGCCCGCGAGGCCGCCCGACGCTCGCAATGCGTCAACAACCTCAAGCAGATGGGCCTGGCCTTCCACAACCACCACGCCGCGATGGCCAAGTTTCCGAGCAACATCCACGGCAAGGACGGCAAGCCGCTCCTGAGCTGGCGGGTCGCCATCCTGCCGTATATCGAGCAGGGGACGCTCTACAACCGATTCAAGCTCGATGAGCCCTGGGACAGCCCGAACAACAAGCCGCTCCTGAAAGAGATGCCGATCACCTACGCCTGCCCCAGTCGCGTTGTCGCCGAGCCGGGGTCCACCCCCTACCGGGCCTTCACCGGCAAGGGGACCATGATGGATGGCAAGGAGGGAATCGGCTTCGCCCAGATCCTCGACGGGATGGCGTTCACGATCGCCGTCGTCGAGGCCAAGGACACGGTCCCCTGGTCCAAGCCGGATGAGATGCCGCTCGACCCCAACATCGCCGCCCCGGTCGTCGGGGTCGGCTCCACCCACCCGGGCGGCTTCAACGCCCTCTTCGCCGACGGCTCGGTCAGGTTCATCAAGAACACGATCAACCCGGTCGTCCTCCGCGCCCTGGTCACCCCGGCCAGCGGCGAGGTCATCAACTCCGACGCCTTCTGATCGATCGCGAGGCCGGGCCGGCGGGCCATCAAACCGCCGGCCCGGACTCGGAACGCCGGGTTGCCCGGGCATCGCGCACCCAGAGCCCCACGAACACCGGGGCCAGCCCCAGGCAGGCCCACTGGTAGCCCGTCAGCCCCACCGCCAGGACCGGCTCGGGCCGGAGGAATTCGGTCGCGAACCGGTAGGCCAGGTAAGCCAGGATGTAGAGCTTGATGAGCTGGCCCCGGAACTGCCCCCGCCGCTGCAAGGCCGCCAGCACCACCGCCGCCGAGGTGTGGAAGGCCAGCTCGTAGAGCTGCGTCGGGTGGCGGCGGACCCCGTCGCCGAAGTCGACGCCCCACGGCAACCCGGTCGCGACTCCGTGGCAGCACCCTGCCGCGAAGCAGCTCAGCCGTCCCACCGCAACCGCGCCCGCCACCGGCACCGCGAAGCCGTCGCCGGTCTTCACCCGGACGCCCAGGCCCGCCTTGGCCAGCTCGACGCCGAGGTAGCCCCCGACCATCCCGAAGACGATCGTCTTGCCGTTCTCCAGCCACGCCCGGCCAGTGAGCAGACCTTCCCAGTCCGCCAGCGCGAACGGGAGCTTGGCCCCGATCATCGCCCCGCAGAACGCCCCCAGGCCGATCAGCATCCGCTCGCGCGGCGCCAGCCCCGACGGCTGCGGCGTCCGGCCCCGGAGGACGACCGCCGTCGCCAGCGACGCCAGCATGATCCACGGGTAGACCCACGGCACGGTCGAGCCCATCGCACCCCTCTATCAAGACGTGACTTCAAAGTGATGGAACGCGAATTGCCCGAATTGTGACATCGAAGTCTCTTCGGACTGCGAAGCGATCGTCAATCACCGTTAACAAACCAGAGGTTGCGCGAGAGCCGACTCCCAGTGAAGGCGGTGGGAGGACGGGAAGATCGGGCGGTGGCAATAGGGGGATGGCCTGCTCCCCACTTCCAGGGGCGGGTGTCCCATCGGGATCTCACAGGGCACCGAGGTCGCACCCCGAGTCAAGGCCCCGGGACGATCGCCAGGGGCTCGGCCACCACCCCGGCTCCGCGGAGGGCGGGGAGGACGGCGTGCCCCTCGCGATACAGGACATTGTACGCGCAGAACGGGATGACGTGGCCGCTGGGCAAGACGTGGTGGATGCAGCACTTCATCAGGCGACGGACATCGAAGTTGTACGCATCCAGGAACGAGGTGATCGTGATCCGGAACACGTCGGCTTGCGAGAGCTGCTCGGCGACCGCCTTGGCGAAGAAGTCCGAGGCGGCGGCTTCGGTGGAATCGTCGCCGCCGGGGAAGCAGCCAATCCCGCAGCCGCCGACCCGGTCGAGGTACTTCTCGATCAGCCTCCGGGCGGCGTTCCGGGAGAAGAGGATCCCGTTGGCCAGGATGTCCAGATGCTTGCGCGCGTCGATGAACCGCATCAGCGGGGTGACCTCGCCGCCCGATCGGAAGGCGTAGCTCAGGCTGTGGCAGTTCGGGTGGGCGCAGGGGAGCGGCATGAAGTCGTCCTCGCGGAACATCCCGCCGGTCTGCTCGGCGACGGCCCGGATCACGTCGGGGAAGGTGATCCGCCGCTCCAGCTCCTCGGGCAGGACGTGCCGGCCGGAGTACGTGGCCGGCTGGAAGCTGACGCCGGTGACCCAGGGCCGCTCGACCCCGTACCGGACGATTGCGCCGATCTCGTGGTCGTTCACCCCCGGCTGGAGCGTGCAGACCAGCGACGTCTTGATCCCGTGCCGCCCCAGGGCCTCGACCGCCCGGAGCTTGTTCTCGACCAGCGGCTCGCCCCGGAGGGCCATCGAGGTCCGATCCTCGAACCCGTCGAACTGGAGGTAGACCTCGACCCTGGGGGCGTGCCCGGCGATGGCGTCCAGCATCCGCTCGTCGTGCGCCAGGCGGATCCCGTTGGTGTTGACCATCACGATGTCGATCGGCTGCGCCACGGCGTAATCCAGGATCCGAAGGAACTCGGGGTGGATCGTCGGCTCGCCGCCGGAGAGTTGCAAGACCTCGGCCCGCCCCTCGACCCGGACGAGCCGGTCAATCGACCGGGCGGCCTCCTCGAAGCTCAGGTGCGACCCGCCGGGCCCGCTCGACGCATAGCACATCGGGCACTTCAGGTTGCACGACGATGTGACCTCGACCAGGCCGATGCAGGTGTGCTGCTCGTGCTCGGTGCAGAGGCCGCAGTCGTAGGGGCAGCCCTTGTCGGGCTCGACGCCGTATTCGGGCGGGACCTTGCCCGGCAGGCTGTACTGCATCTGGTCGTAGAGCGCGACGTCGGAGCAGACGAAGTCCTCGCGGACCCCGTGGGTCGGGCAGCGCTTCCGGAAGTAGACGCGAATCCCCTTGACGATGATCTTGGCCGGGACCAGGGCCAGGCACTCCGGGCAGAGGCTCTGGGTCGTCCCCAGGAACGTATGATCGCGCAATTGCATTAACGATTTTCCTTTGCGTCAGGGGCCTTGCGGCGCCCAGTCCCGGCCAGGAAGTACGACGATAGCCCGATCGCGACCAGCACCGCCAGCACGACGCCGGCCCCGAGGTCGAGCAGGATATGTTCCCCCTTGGTATCGATCGAGCAGGTGATCGCGACGCCGATCACCAGCGAGATCAGCGAGACCACCCCGATCGACAGCACGGCGACGACCGAGCCGATGGTCGCGACGATCCGGACCGCCGTCGACTCGGGCTCGCGGCCGGGGCCGGCGGGCTCGGGAGCCATCGGGGGGGCCGGCGATCCAGGGTTGGGCCCGGCGAACCGGTGGCCGCAGCCGGCGCAGAGATCGGACCCGGGCGGGTTCATGGTCCCGCAGCCGATGCAGGGGACGCGGGCATCAACGGTTCCGCTCATGACGATCACCCCCTCGATCGGTCCCGCCCCGGGGGCGAGATCGAAGGTTCAATGCCACCGGATCCGCTCGCGGTCCGCCCGCTCCCGGCCCATCTTCAGCAGGCCTCGCGTCAACCAGACCCCCGCGGCGATGGCCGCGGCGAGGCCGAGGCAGGCCCCGAGAAAGACCCCGCCCAGGAAGGGCGGGCTGCTCAGGGACAGGGCGATCGGGAAGCAAGTGATGCCGAACGCGATGGCCGAGGACAGCGCGATCAGGTAGGCCGAGGCGAACGTGGCCGCGAAGGACCACGCCAACTCTCCGAGCCCCATCGGCCGCCGTTCCGCCTCCCGACCGCTCGCCACCAGGGCCGACCGGATCGTCGCCGGGACCAGCCCGAGGAGCGAGAGGAACCCCAGGGCGGTGTCCGCCGCGAACGCCGCCAGCCCGACCGCGATCACGGCGATCAACCCCATCGCCGGGCCGATCCGGAACCTCGGGAGCCTCGCCGGACGGGCCGCCGGGGGCTCGTATTCGTTGAAGGACGGCGACCGGGGGCGGGGCGACGGGGGGCCCACGAGGTCGGCCATCGGGGCGGGTCCGGGTCCGGGACCGGCGAATCGGTGGCCGCAGCCGGCGCAGGACTCGGCCCCGGGCGGGTTCATGGTCCCGCAGCCGATGCAGGCGAATCGGACCTCGTCGGGCTCGGGCATCGAAGGCGGCTCCCATCGCGTCGCGAAGCCGCATTATCGACGCCTGGTGAGGCCCTGTCCACAACCCTGGGCCGGATCGCGACCTTGGCCCGTCGCCTCGTCCCCTCGCGCCCGTCTATACTGGGGGGCACGCGGGCGAGGCACGCCCGCCGGGCCTGGCTGGACCCGCGACGCGAAGGGTGGGACGGACGATGACGATCGAACGAGTGGACGCCTACCTGGAGGCCCACGGGGGCGACTTCGAGGAGCAGCTCAAGGCGCTGCTCCGGATCCCCAGCATCAGCGCCCAGCCCGACCACGACGCCGACACCCGCCGCGCCGCCGAGTTCCTCCGCCACGACTTCCTGGCGATGGGCTTGCCGACCGTCGAGCTGATCGAGACGGCGGGCCACCCGCTGGTCTACGCCGAGGGGGCGGAGGTCCCCGGCCGGCCGACGGTCCTGATCTACGGGCACTACGACGTCCAGCCCGCCGAGCCCCTGGAGCCCTGGACCTCGCCCCCGTTCGAGCCGACCGTCCGCGACGGCAACATCGTCGCCCGGGGAGCCACCGACGACAAGGGCCAGATGTTCACCCACCTCAAGGCCGCCGAGGCCTGGCTCAAGGCGGGGGGCGGCCTCCCCGTGAACGTCAAGTACCTGATCGAGGGGGAGGAGGAGGTCGGCGGGGCCAATCTCGAAGCCTTCGTCGCCGCCCACCGGGCCAGGCTGGCCTGCGACTACGCCGTGATCTCCGACACCAGCCAGTTCGCCCCCGGAATCCCCGCCATCACCTACGGCCTGAAGGGGCTGGCCTACTTCGAGCTGGTCGTCCGGGGGGCGAAGTCCGACCTCCACTCCGGGATGTTCGGCGGGACCGTCGCGAACCCGCTCAACGCCCTGTCCTCGATCCTGGCGAGCCTCAAGGGCCCTGACGGGCGGATCCAGGTCGAGGGATTCTACGGGCCCGTCCGACCGCTGGAGGACTGGGAGCGGGCCGAGTTCGCCAGGCTTCCGTTCTCCGAGGCCGAGTTCCTGACCCAGGTCGGGGCACCGTCGCTGGAGGGGGAGACCGGCTACACCACCCTGGAGCGGCGATGGGCCCGGCCGACTTGCGACGTCAACGGGATCTCCGGCGGCTACCAGGGGCCGGGGCCCAAGACCGTCCTCCCCTGCAAGGCCGGGGCGAAATTGAGCTTCCGCCTCGTGCCCGACCAGGACCCCAAGCAGGTCGCCGCCCAGTTCCGGGCCCACGTCGCCAGGCAGACCCCGCCCGGCGTGACCGTCGAGGTGATCGAGCACCACGGCGCCCCGGCCGTCCTGGTCGGCGTCGACAGCCCGGGCGTCCGGGCCGCTAGCCGGGCGATCGAGGCGGGCTTCGGCAGGCCCCCGGTCTTCATGAGGGAGGGGGGCTCGATCCCCGTGGTCGGCCTGCTCAAGGAGAACCTCGGCGTCGACACCCTCCTGCTCGGCTGGGGCCAGAACGACGATAACCTCCACGGCCCCGACGAGAAGTTCTCGCTGGCCGACTATCACCGCGGGATCAAGGCCGCCGCTCACCTCCTGGCCGAACTGGCCAGCGAGGAAGCCACCCAGTCAGGAGGTGCCTGATGGCCACGGCGACTTTTCCATCGTCACCGACGACCTCGATGCCGGCCCTGAGCCTCTACCGAATGTCCTACGACCTGTACGAGCGGATCGCGGAACTCGCCCTGCTCGGGCCGAAAGACAAGGTCGTCCTCCTCGACGGATTGCTGGTGAAGCCGATGACCAAGGGCCCTTCGCATCGCAACGCGATGCTTCGCGGCTTCTCCGTCCTTCAGGCCGCCGTACCCGTCGGCTGGAGCGTTTGGCCTGAGCAGCCGATCGCATTGCGAGACGGTCCGGATGGCGACAGCGCCCCGGAACCCGACCTGACGGTGGTCTTCGGAGACCTCGTCCGGTACGAGAAACGTGATCCCGTGGGTGCCGAGATCGGCCTGGTCGTCGAGGTCGCCACCAGCCCCGACGCAATGAGGATCGATCGGGCGGGGCTTGCCCGCTACGCCCACGCGGGCATCCCGATCGTCTGGATCGTCAACGTTTCCGACCGCTCCATCGAGGTCTACTCCGAGCCCAGCGGGCCGACGGCCAACCCGGGCTATCGGAAGTCCGACATCCTCCGCCCCGGCCAGTCCCTCGCCGGGGAGATCGGCAACGCGACGACCGGCCCGGCGGCGCTGGCCCCGATCCCGATCACGTCGTTCTTCGCCCCCGAATGAATCCTCCCCTCGCGGCCATCGATCGCCCGATCTCGCAAAGGTTTCTCGCATGCTCGACCTGAAATACGTCATCGCCAACGCCGAGTCCGTCAAGCAGAACTGCCGCAACCGGAACGTCCCCAATGACGTAGAAGAAGCCGTCGATCGAGTTGTCGAATTGGAGCATCGACGGCTGGAGATGCTTCAACTCGTCGAAGACCTTCGCCGTCAGCAAAATGTGCTCTCTCAAGCTGTCTCCAGGGCGAAGGATCCCGACGAGAGGAAGCTGCTCATCGAAGAGGGGAAGCAACTGAGAGGTTCAGCCGCTGCTCAAGAAGAACCCTTGAAGATCATCGAAGCGCAGTTGAAGAACCAATTGGCCCGGATCCCGAACCTCACCCACCCCGACGCCCCGATCGGCGCGATCGAGGACCTGAGCCGGGAACTCCGGAAGGTCGGCACGCCCCGGGCGTTCGACTTCAAGGCGAAGGACCACGTCGAGCTCGGCAAGACGCTCGACCTGATCGACTTCGAGGCCGGCGGCAAGGTGGCGGGAACCGGGTTTTACTTCCTCAAGAACGACGCCGTGCTGCTGGAGATGGCCCTCCAGCAGTTCGCGATCGGCAAACTGGCCAGGCGGGGATTCGTCCCCATCATCACGCCCGACCTGGCCCGTACTAGTATCCTGGAGGGGATCGGCTTCAATCCTCGGGGCGAGGAGACTCAGGTCTACTCGGTCGAGGACTCCGACCTCTGCCTGATCGGGACCGCCGAGATCACCCTGGGCGGGATGCACGCCGACGAGCTGTTCGACGAGGCCCGACTCCCGATCAAGTACGTCGGCCTCTCGCACTGCTTCCGGACCGAGGCCGGCGCCGCCGGCCGGGCGAGCCGGGGCCTCTACCGGGTCCACCAGTTCACCAAGGTCGAGATGTTCGCCTACTCGACCCCCGAGACCTCCGGCGCGATCCACGCCGAGATCCTGGCCCTGGAGGAAGAGATTTTCACCGAACTGGGCATCCCCTACCGCGTCCTGGACATCTGCTCGGGCGACCTCGGGGGCCCGGCCTACCGCAAGTTCGACCTCGAAGCCTGGATGCCCGGCCGGGGCGAGGCCGGCGAGTACGGCGAGGTCACCAGCACCTCCGACTGCACCGACTACCAGTCCCGCCGCCTCAACATCCGCTACAAGCCGACCGGCCAGAAGGGCACCCGTTTCGTCCACACCCTCAACGGCACCGCGGTCGCCCTCAGCCGGGCGATGATCGCCGTGCTGGAAAATTACCAGCGGGCCGACGGACTGGTGGATGTGCCGGAAGTGCTCAAGCCTTACCTTGGGAAGGACGTGATCGGGGCGAAGGCGTCGAGTTGAAGGAGTCGGACCGTGCGAATGATCAATGAACTCGTCGTGAGGGGCGAACCGCCGGAAGTCGCCAAGCTCGTCCAACGGTTCGGGAGCGTCCCGCGAGATGGCTGGAGACGTGAGCCGGAGATCGAGGAGCGGCTGAATGGGGTGGGAGTGGCTCCTCGGGGTGCCTTCTGCTTCTCGTGGCAGGGCACCATGGGGCGGCCAGCCGCTTCGGTGATCCTCCATAAGAGAGGCTCGGGCGAGATTTCCGTATCGAACATCGTGCCGGTCGAGCGGAGGCCGCTCACCGACGAGGAATACAACAACATCCTGTCGGGGTTCGATGCGGACGTCCTCCGCCCGATGGGTGATGGTCTCAGTGTCGAGACCCTGTTCGTTCCTCCCGGGGTCCAACTGGAGAAGAACCTTTCCTCCGAGGCGAGGGATGCCCTTCGGGCTTTCTCCTCGACCGCGAACAAGGTGGCGCCACACCCGCTCGATTGGCGGAGGTGGGATCGCTTCCTCGTCCGGTCGCACCTGGATCATTCCCCCCTCGACAGCTCGGAGATCGATTGGTGGTTGGCATCGGAAGGGTGGCCCGAGGGTCGGCGCGGAGAACTCGTGGAAGCCTACGAGAAGGGGCTCTCACTCCTGGCGGAGTACGACGAGGAGCGCGGCGATTCGTGAGTACGATCCTCGAAGCGGTTGCCGAGAGCCAGAAGCCTGTTTTGTGCCTGGACACCTGCGACTTTCTCGACGTCGTCAGGGGCACCGCCCGCGAAGGCCCATCTCAAGCGAGGGCGTTCCGGAAAGCGGCCGACGTCCTGGCTGCGGATCCCGATCGACTCCAGGTTATCATCACCTAGCTCGTCCGGCACGAATGGGCTCAGAACATCGCGGAGGTGCGTGACGAACTCTCGCGATATTTGAAGGAGACGGACGAGCGAATCGGGCAGATCATCGAGGCATGCGGCCTCGGCGGTGGTCTGGCGCCGGCCGCGGGCGTGGGGTTTTCCGGGCTCCCCCTCGCCGGCGAACTGGTCACGCTGGCCGAGAGATTGATGGATCAGGCAATTACAATTGACAGGGATGATGGATGCGTCGAACGCGCCCTGGCTCGCGTGATGGAGCGAAGACGTCCATCGCACAAGCGTGAAATCAAGGACTCGATCCACTGGGAACATTCGACACTCCTCGCTGAACACCACCACGAATAGAAGGCCAAGGGACTTGGACTTACGGCGAATCGCCGCAAATCTCCTTGAATTTGCCCGTCAAACTCACGTGGGTCCACCACCCATGCTCGCACGAATGGAGATTCACGACCCCCAAGCCCCCATTTCTCGGCGTAAAATCTGATCGGTACAGCGATTTAGCTCAAAATGTGGTGGTGTTCAGCGAGGAGTGTCGAACATTCTCTGGAATTCTCGCGACGACTCGGGGGGGCCGGGCATGCGGGTCGGCGGATCTTCATCAGCGCGAATCAGGCCGACTTCTGGGCCGACAAGCATACATCGAGGATCCATCCGGATCTGGACGGCGAGGCGAACGCGGCGGGCTTGTCATTTCATGGTAAGTTGAATGACGCCCTTCGGGAGTTGGGAATCTGAGGGCCGAAGGCGGTCGCCCCGGTTGGGCCGACTCGCCGGGATCGGGCGACGAATCGACCCAGGTTTCGATAAATGCGACGGTGCTTCGCCCCCGGGCGCAGTCGCATCGGAGGGCCGGCCGCGATGCTCCGTAATCCGCTGCTGGTCCCCGACCTCCGAGAGCTGATCCAGGCCGGCGAGACGTCGGCGCTGCGCGAATTCCTGGCTGACCACCATCCGGCGCACGTGGCCGAGATCATCGAGGACCTGGGCGGCGGCGAAGGGGACATGGCGCTCACCCTCCTGCCGGACCGGACCCGGGCCGAGGTGATGAGCTACGTCGAGCCCGAGCGGCAGGTCCGGGTCGTCGAGGCGATGGCCCCGGCCGACGCCGCGGCGCTGCTCCACCTGATGTCTCACGACGACCGGGCCGATCTGGTCAACCGGCTCGACGAGGACCGCGTCGACGGGATCCTCCGGAACCTGGCGCACGCCGAGCGTGAGGACATCCGCCGCCTGGCCAGCTATGAGCCGGGGACCGCCGGCGCGGTCATGACCACCGACTACGCCACGCTCCCCCCCGGCCTCTCGGTCCGCGAGGCGCTGGACCGGCTCCGCCGCGAGGCGCCCGACCGCGAGACGATCGACTACAGCTACGTCGTCGACGGGCAGCACAAGCTCCTGGGGATCGTCCCGCTGAAGCGGCTGATCCTGGCCCGGCCGCTGGCCAAGGTCGAGGAGATCATGCAGCGCGACATGATCTCCGCCCGGGTCGAGGAGGATCAGGAGGCCGTCGCCCGGAAGGTCGACAAGTACGACCTTTTCGCCATCCCGATCCTCGACGCCTCCGACATGCTCGTGGGGATCGTCACCCACGACGACGCCATGGACATCCTCCGCCAGGAGCAGACCGAGGACATCCTGGCCTTCGGTGGCGTCTCCGCCGACGCCGACGACGACCAGGAGGGGAACTACTGGCAGGGGCGGGTCGGTTCGGCCGTCCGCCGCCGGATCGGCTGGCTCCTGATGCTGTTCCTGGCCGGGACCGTCACCCGGTGGGTCATCCACTCGTTCGACTGGGTCGACAAGCGGTTCGTCGAGATCGACTTCGACGCCTTCATCCCGCTCCTGATCGGGACCGGCGGCAACGCCGGGAGCCAGACCGTGGGCACGATCATCCGGGGGATCGCCCTGGGTCAGATCCAGCCGTCCGACACGCCCCGCGTGGTCGCCCGGGAGATGCTCACCGGGTTGGTTCTGGGCCTCCTGCTGGGGGCCATCGGGTTTGTCTTCACCTGGCTGCTGCTGGGGGAGTCGCCGACCTTCGGCCTGGTCATCGCCCTGGCAATCCTGGGGATCTGCGTCTGGGCCAACGGGATCGGGTCGCTGGTCCCGCTGATGGCCAGGCGGGTCGGGGTCGACCCCGCCCTGGTGTCGGCCCCGCTGATCAGCACCCTGGTCGACGCCACCGGGCTGGTCATCTTCTATTCGATCGCCATCGCCCTGCTCATCAAGCTGGCCCCCTAGCGTTCCGAGCCCATCCACCACGACCGGGTCCGAGGACCGCCGACGACGAGCGGGGCCGGACGGCCGGCGATGTCGCGCGTTTTCTTCGCAACAGCGTTGGAATCCGGAAGAAATGTTATGTATAGTTAACCCGACGGTTCAGTTCCGTCATTTTATGAGAGTGCGTCTCTACCTTGAAAGGGCCCGATCGATGACGATCCCCAAGCGAACCGGCGTGGCCGCCTCGAGCATCCTGGCCGTCGTGATCCTGGGCTGGCTGCCGATCGTCGCGCAAGAGCCCGCCTCCAAGACAGCCCCGGCCCCGGCCGCCAAGAAGAAGCAGGACCCCTCCCGCCGCGTCCCGCCCTACTTCGGCCAGATCGGGCTGACCACCGAGCAGCGCGCCAGCATCTACGGAATCCAGGGCAAGCGCCACGAGAAGCTCAACGCCCTGGAGAAGCAGATCGCCGAGGAGAAGGCCGCGATGCTCGTCGAGTGCGAGACCGTCCTGACCGACACCCAGAAGAAGCTTCTCGGTAATCTCCGGACCGCCGCCGCCGAGCCCGCCGCCAAGCCGACCGCCGCCGTCAAGCCGGCGAATTGACCAGGCGCGGGGGCCTCCGGTCCTGCCATCGGAAATCCCAGACTCGCGTCCCCGAGCCCCTTCGCGTCGTTGGGCCGCACCGACCTCCCGGCGACCTCGACATTCCTTGACGCCGGGTTGATCGGTTATACTCGGATCCCTCACGCGTCCCCGATCCCCTCCGCGACGCCCTTCGGAGAGAACCGGGGGCGTGCCGATCGCCCGTTCGTCCGGGCGGCGTCCCTCGGCGGGGTCGCCATCCCCGGGGGAGACCTCGTCCTTGTCGTCGACCGAAGGCAGGCAAGTCCTCGAACCGGCCCCGGGCCGAGATGCGTCCGACCTGGCCGGATTCGGCTACCGGCAGCGGCTGGATCGGTCGCTCGGGGGGTTCTCGTCCTTCGCCGCGGGGTTCTCCTACCTGTCGATCCTGACCGGGCTCCCGCAACTGTTCTATCTCGGCTACAGGGCAGGGGGGCCGGCGTTCTTCTGGACGTGGCCGGTGGTCCTCGCCGGTCAGGCTCTGGTCGCGCTCTGCCTGGCGGAGCTGGCGGCGGAATATCCGCTCTCCGGGGGCGTCTACCAGTGGGCCCGCCGGGTCGGGCCGGGGGCGGTCGGCTGGATGGCCGGCTGGGTCTATCTGGCCTGCGCCGCGATCTCGCTGGCCTCGGTCGCGTTGGCGTTGCAGGGGGCCCTGCCGCAGGTCGCGCCGTGGTTCCAGTGGGTCGGCGAGGCGCGCGACCCGGCCGACGCGGCGAGGAACGCGGTGCTCCTGGGCTCCGTCCTGATCGGGGCGAGCACGCTGATCAATGTGGTCGGGGTCCGGCTGCTGTCCCGGATCAACAACGTCGGCGTGTTCGCCGAGATGGCCGGCGTGGCCCTGCTGATCGCGATGCTGGCGGCGGCGGCCTGGCGAGGGCCCGGGGTGGTCCTGGAGACGCTGGGCCGCGGCGACGGGCTGGCCACGGGCTACCTCGGCCCGTTCCTGGCCGCGGCGCTGGTCCCCTCGTTCGTCATGTACGGCTTCGACACGGCCGGGTCGCTGGCGGAGGAGACCGAAGATCCGAGGCGGCGGGCCCCCCGGGCGATCCTCGGGGCCCTGGCTGCGGTGGGCCTGGCCGGGGCCCTCCTGATCCTGGCCGCGCTGATGGCCGCGCCCGACCTGTCCGACCCCGACCTCGGGCGGCTCGGCGGCGGAATGGCCTCGATCATCAAGGAGGCGCTGGGGTCGGGCTGGGGCCGGCTCCTGCTCTGCGACGTGGCGCTGGCGATCGGGGCCTGCACTCTGACGGTCCATGCCTCGGCGGTCCGGCTGATCTTCGCCATGGCCCGTGACGGCGGCCTGCCCTGGTCGGGCGCCTTGGCGGCGATGCCGGGCCGGTCGCGGACGCCCCGGCTCCCGGCCCTGGTCCTCGGCGGGGTCGCGGGGGCGATCCTGATGGTCAACGCCAACTTCCCCAAGGTCGTCGAGGTCCTGGCCTCGGTCGCGGTGGCCTGGGCGAACCTGGCTTACCTGCTGGTGACGATCCCGCTCCTGGCCCGGCGGCTCCGGGAGGACCGGGCCGGCCGGCGGCCCGACGGCCGGTTTTGCCTGGGACGGTGGGGGCTCCCGGTCAACGTGCTGGCGGTGGTCTGGGGCGTGCTGATCGTCGTGAACGTGGGCTGGCCGAGGGCGGAGGTCTACGGGGCGGCGTGGCATCGCCGGTTCGGGGCGCCGATCGCCACGGCGGCGATGCTGGGCCTGGGTGGGCTCTGCTACGCGATGTACGGCCGCCGCGAGGGGGTCGTGCCGGAGGAGCATCGGGCACCCGAGGCGGGATTCGGCCCGGGGCGGACGATGAGGGTGGCCGGGCCGTGGAACGGAGGAAGGATCGGATGACGAGCAGCCGCTTGGAGGTGGGCGTCGCGACGGCCGAGGACGCGGGCCAGGGCGATCGGGGCGACGGCCCGTTGCGGGCCGCGGCGTGGGGCGTCCACCTCTACACCGCGATTGGCCTGGTCCTGGCGGCCTGGATCGCCGTGCTTCTGGTCCGGGGCGGGGCCGAGGCATTCCGGTGGGCATTTGTCCTCATGTTGGTTGCCACCCTGGTCGACGCCACCGACGGGACACTGGCCCGGAAGTTCCGGGTCAAGTCGGTCCTGCCCGACTTCGACGGCCGGAAGCTCGACGACATCATCGACTTCCTGACCTACACGAGTCTCCCGCTGCTGCTGATCTGGCGGGCGAATCTGCTCCCCGAGGGGATGGAAGCCTGGCTCCTCCTGCCCTTGCTGGCCAGCGCCTACGGGTTCTGTCAGGTCGAGGTCAAGACCGATGACGGCTACTTTCTGGGCTTCCCGTCGCTCTGGAACGTGGTGGCACTGTACCTCTACGTCCTGGGCCTCCCCGGCTGGCTGGCGTTGGGGATCGTGGTGGCCCTGAGCCTGCTGACCTTCGTGCCGAGCCGCTACCTGTATCCCTCCTCGCAGCCAGGGACCCTGAACGTGGCGAGCACCCTGCTGGGGGCGTTCTGGTGCGTCCTGCTCCTGGTGGTCCTCTGGCGGCTCCCGGCGGCCGGCCCGGTCGCGCCGCCGGACGGTTTGACGTGGTGGCTGGCGGCGGCCTCGCTCTACTACCCGGCGTTCTACATGGCCGCGTCGTGGGCGGTCACGCTCCGGCATCATCGGGCCCACCGAATCTGAAGGATGGGGGCTTGCCGACCGACCTCGCGCCGGTGTCCGATGGAAGGGGCGAGGAGACTTCTTCCGACCGGCCGAGGGGGACGCGGGGCGATGCCGATCCGAGCCAAGCTGGGTGTCGTGGTGCTGACGCTGTTCGCCTGGATCGCGGCGACCTCCCGGGCCGGCGACTCGAAGGTCGCGACGTCCTACGACCTCGCCTATCATCGGGCCGGCGACGTCGAGCTGAAGCTCGACCTGGCCGCCCCGACCGAGGGGGACGGCCCGTTCCCGGCGGTCGTCGTGATCCACGGGGGGGCCTGGCGGACCGGGAACAAGCGGGGGAACCGCCCGGCCCTGGCCGAGTTCGCCCGCCGGGGCTACGTGGCGATCTCGCCCCAGTACCGGCACTGCCCCAGGGACGTCTTCCCCGCGCAACTTCACGACCTGAAGGCCGCCGTCCGATGGCTCCGGGTCCACGCCACCGAGTACCGCGTCGACCCCGACCACATCGGGGCGATGGGCTTCTCCGCCGGGGGCCACCTCTCGATGATGCTCGGCGTGACCGGCCCCGAGGACGGCCTGGAGGGGGACGCCCCGCCCGGCTCGCCCAGCTCCAGGGTCCAGGCGGTCGTCAACTACTTCGGCCCGACCGACTTCAGCGCTCCCCCGATCTCCGAGTTCGCCCGGGGGCTGGCCATCGACTTCCTCGGCGCCTCCCCCGCCGACAAGCCCGAGGTCGCCGTCCGGGCCTCGCCCGTCACCTTCCTCTCCAGGGACGATGCCCCCATCCTGACCTTCCACGGGACCAGGGATCCGCTCGTGCCCCCCGACCAGGCCCGCCGCCTGGCCGCGGGGATGGCCCGCGCCGGGGTCGCCGGCCGGACCGAGCTGCTCGTCGGGGCCGGCCACGGCTGGTTCGGCACCGAGCTGAAGCGGACCATGGACGAGACCTACGCCTTCTTCGACACCCACCTCCGGCCGAAAGCCCGCTAAAAGGCGACCCCGGCCGATTGGCTTCGTTCCGTCACGGCCGATTGGCTTCGTTCCGTCGCGGACGGGAAGATGGCTTCGTTCCGTCGCGGCCGAATGGCTTCGTTCGGGCGTGGTCGATTGGCTTCGTTCCCTATCGGTAAATGGCTTCGTTCCGTCGAGGCGGATTGGCTTCGTTCCGCACCGGTGGATGGCTTCGTTCGGTGGCGGCCGGATGGGTTTGTTCGTCCGCAGGTGAGAGGTGGGTTGGTTCCGCATCGGCAGATGGCTTCGTTTGAGGGTGACGACTCGATGGTCATGCTTTCCTCGGGCAGCAAGCCACACCCCTATCGAACGGGGCGTTCCCAAATAATATCGCGATTTCCCGCACCAGTTAGCACACAAACCGCCGTGGACTCCCTGGGAAGCGGAGTGGCAGATATCGAATTTCACCAAAAATAAATTGAAACCGATTCGGGCCCTCCTGTAAGATGGAATCGACGCCGCGTTATGCAGAATCGGGATTGCGGCGTTAGGCGGAAAGATTCTGCCGAATCATTGGTTCGGCAAGAGAGGGCTTCCGAGGGTGCTGTCGCAGCTTCTTCTCACCGTCCTGCGCGAGCGGTTCCCGGATCGCGGGCTGGTCGCGGCCCAGCCGCCCAACCCCTGTGCCGTGTTCCCCGGCACCCACCCCGGCATCCGGGGCGTCTCGATCTACGACGACGGCAGCGAGTTCACGGTGTGCGTCGACGACCTCACGCACGGCCACTTCGGGGAGTACGCCGAGGGGCTGTCGGACGCGGAGCATGCCGAGCGGGTTGTCGGTGCCGTGGTCGAGTTCCTGGGCGCGCTGTTCGCGGATCGGGTGGCCGTCTGGGGTCAGGTCAACGTCGGAGGCGGGTGGTGTCGGCTCGGCCAGGGCGGGGCGGGCGGCCCCGCCGGGGTCCAAGAGTTCGTGTGGTCGGGGCCGCGGACATAGAGGCAGGCCGAACCAGGCGCTGCAGCAGACCGGGGCCGCGTGTCGGCTTCTCGTGGGTCATAGTCGCTCGGGCGGCCCCGGCTGCTGAGCTTGTTCGTTAGGCGGCGGAGGTCGAGACATGAGGCGACGGCTCCCGTTTCTCGCCCTTTGGGCCTCGCTGATCCCTTTTCCGGCCTCGCTTGAGGGTTCTTTGTCGATTAGAGTACTGGCTGTCGCCGCGATAGTCCCTGAATTCCGGTAGAGAGCTGGCAATGGAACTGGTATGCCCCAAGTGCGGGAAGGTCGGGAGGTCGGCGAGCCCGATTCCCGCCGGTAAGGTCGTCCGATGCCCGGGATGCAAGGAGACCTTCCACGCGTTGCCGCCGGATTCCGAGCCCATCCCGGTAAATCTTCCCATCGTGATTGACGAGCCTTCGATTGTCAAGGAGGCTTCGATCATCCACGAGAAGAAACCGGCGCGGGGGCTTTGGGCCTTAGTGGTACTGATGCCTTTCGTGTTCGGGGGCGGTGTCTTCGCCGGACGATTCTCCAGCCCGAAGGCTGCGCAGCCGATTCCAACTCCGCCACCGACCCCATCCGTGGATCGCATGGAAGACAACTTAAATAAGTCGATCAACCCGATATCGACGGCCGCTATTTACTGGTCTGAGCCCAAGGCCAGGCTTCGTGAACTCTGCGTCGGGGCTTCTGCTTATCTCCTCGATCGGAAGCATCTGATTGGGCCAGGGGAGATTGCCGCGATGTTGACTATCTGCGGCCGGGTCGAATGCGATTGGAGGGGGAAGGAGCAATGTGTGGGGGCCGACTTTGCGGTCGGTTTATATGCCGAGATGCTCCTCGAGGGAACCAAATCGGAAGACGCTATTAGAATCCTGGCGAACCTCCACCGTTTGAGGCCGAATGATCAGCCGAATCAGAGGGCGGCGAAGTGCGACGTGAGCAGGAGGGTAACATTCAACATACTAAAGAAGGGAAAAATGATCAGCGTGGAGAACTCATTAGATCAGCTTATGAGCATCGCCAATCTCGTCAAGGGTAACGAGGCCTTTTCGTACCATCGTCAGACGGACTAGCCCAGGAGACGGAGAAGGGGGCAGGAGCCGAGGATCGGTCTATCTTGGGGCTTGGCCATGAGTCCGTCGCCTAACCTGGCGCTGCAGCGGACCCCGCACCGCCGCGGCGTTTCTCCTTCGGCTCGTGGTTTACTCGGCGGTGCGGGTCCGCTGAGCTTTGTCGTTAGGCGGCAGAGGCGAGAGCTTCGCGATGCATCGACGAATCAGCGATCCGGGCCTCGCCCCTTTGGGTGAACCTCCACGTCTCGCTCCGTCGGCGGCAACCATCTGCCTATGGCTCGGCGTTGTCGGGATGTTCACCTGGCTTGTGCCGCTGATCGGGATGGCTGCGCCCGCCGTCGGGCTCGCGGCTGGGCTGCGGGGCTGGCGGGCGCCCGATCGGGCGAGGGCCCGCTTGGGGCTGGTTCTCTCATCGATTGCCCTCGCGATGGGCCTACTGATGCTCTACTGGTGCTCGCTCATCCACAACTTCGACCCCAACGACTGATTCCCGAGTCGCCGCGTAACCTGGCGCTGCAGCGGACCCCGGCCGCTGTCTATAGTATCATCAAGTCGGTGGCGGCCGGGTCCGCTGAGCTTGGTCGTTAGGCGGCTCCAAATCGCCCCGAAGCGATTCGTCTACCTGGACCCGTTCCGGCAGCGTATAATTGGGCCAAGGAGGCACACAATGCCAGCCGCCACACTTGCCCGTCCGACGACTTCGCGGCCTAGCCCAAGCCAGGCCCCCACGAACCAAGCTCAAGGCTCGCGCATGTACGCCATCGCGTTCGACATGGACACTGACACCCTCCAGAAGGCGTATCCCGGCCTTTCCTGGAACAACGCCTATGCTGAAATCCAGCGGGTGCTGTTTCGTCATGGCTTCTCCCGCCAGCAGGGCAGCGTCTACTTCGGCGATGCCACCGTCAACGCCGTCACTTGCGTCCTCGCTGCGATGGATCTTTCTCGGTCTTTGACCTGGTTCGCCAACTCAGTTCGCGACATACGCATGCTGCGAATCGAGGAACTGAACGACCTCCTGCCAGCAGTTCGGCAAGGTGCCCCCGGAGATCCAGCCTGACCTCGCGCTGCAGCGGACCCCGGCCGCCGTCGCGGTTTCTGGTATAGTCAAGCCTGTTCTCGGCGGCCGGGGCCGCTGAGCTTGTGTTAGGCGGCGATAGCCAAGTCTACGACCCAGAGGAAGCCGCAAGGCCCACCCATCACCATTATCATCACAATGGCGACGGCGGAGGGGGATGCTTCGGTCTGATCGTCATCTTGGGTCTGATCTGGTTGATGCTCAAGGGCAGTAGCTGAATCCTGGCGGTCGGGGGCCGGTTGCGTCCCGCAGTTCAGGCCGGTACAATCCGCCGTATGGCCCTCCGGGTGTACGTCGAGACTACCGTGCCGAGTTTTCTGACGGCTTGGCCGAGCGGCGATTTGATCCGCGCCGCGCAGCAACATCAGACGGCATTGTGGTGGGCACGCCGAAGCGAGTATGAACTGCTGGGGTCCGAGTTACTACTGGCCGAGTGCGCGGCGGGTGACGCATCCGCGGCCGAGGCACGGCTCGCGGCTCTGGCAGGACTGACGCTCTTGGAACAGGGGGTTGAGGTGGCCGCCTTGGCGTCCGCGCTGCTGCGGTTGGTGCCGCTACCGGAACGAGCGCTCGCGGACGCTACCCATATCGCTACGGCGGCGGTACACGGGGCGGACCTGCTGGTGACTTGGAACTGCCGGCATATCGCCAACCCAGTGCTGAGGCCGCGGGTCGAGGCGGTCTGCCGGGCTGCGGGGTATGAGCCTCCGGCGATCTGCACGCCGGGGGAGTTGCTGGGGGAGGAGTCCAGCGATGCGTAGGACGGACGAACTGGCTGCCCTGCGGGCGCTACGGGATGAAATGGCATGGAGGCACGGGGGCGACCCGATGTCGCTTGTCCGGGAACTGTCCGAGCGGTCGTTGGCCGCAGGTCGGGAGCTTGTGCGGCTACCGCGGCGAGAACCGCAGCCGCTGCGATCACCCGACGCGCAGCCAGTCGCCTAACCTCGCGCTGCAGCGGACCCCGGCCACGCGAGCGGTTTCCGGGAGTGCGGATGTCGCCGATGTGTGGCCGGGTCCGCTGAGCTTTGTCGTTAGGCGGCTCATGTGCAATTGATGCCGATTTATAAAAACCAACGTCACAATTTTCACCCGTCCGACTCGTCCGCCAGCGTCCGGATGTATTCCAGGGCCTCCTCCAGCTCGCAGACGATGGCGCCGGGGATCCGGCCCCGCGCGTCGAGCTCGCGGAGGAGCATCAGGTCGTCGAACTCCTCGGACTGCCGGAGCCGGGCGCGGGCCCGGGCGCCCAGGGTCCCGTCGCGGTAAGCCAGGGCGTCCATGTGCAGGGCGATCAGGGTCTCGGTCCGTTCGGTGATCGTCCCTTCGAGGGCCTGGAGGCCGGCGAGGACGTGGTCGGACGGGTCGATCGCCTTGCCGACGTCGTGCAGGAGGGCGGCCAGGAGGAATTCCTCGTCGTACCCCCGCCCGTCGCGGGCCAGCTCGAAGACCTGGAGGCTGTGGTAGAGCGCGTCTCCCTCGGGGTGGTATTTCGGGCTCTGCTTGACCCCTTCGAGCGGCCGGAGCAGGAGGCGGTAGAGCTCGAAGCGGTCGACGTGGTCCTCGACGCGATCGACCTCGAAATCCAGGTCGATCTCGGGATCCTCGGCCTTCAGCGCGTCCTCCAGCTCGGCGATCGAGGCCCGCTCGATCGGCCCGCCGGTGATCGAGCTCTTGAAGACGTAGTGGACCTTGTCCTCGGGATAGAGGGTCAGCTCGTAGGGGAAGCGGTCGTCGACGTGGATGTGGGTGAAGACCCGCTCCTCGCCGTACTTGACGATCCGCTTCTTCTCGACCTCGTAGGGCAGGGCGTAGTCGTCGAGAGTGTCGGTGACGATCGCCTGGCTGTCGGAGAAGATGTGGATGTCGATGTCCGAGCCGTGCCGGACGTGGCCGGTCCAGACGCTCCCGATCAGCCGGGGGCGGAACCGGGCGAGCTTGCGCATCAGGCGGAGAGCCTCGACGCGCATGTCGCGGAGGTGGTCGAGCCGCTTCGGCCCCTCGTGGATCCGGGCCATCGCCTGGATCTGGTCGCGGATCTCCGCGTTGGAGGGGAGGTCGCCGGGGCGGAATCGGTATTCGAGCCCGAGCTGCTTGGCGGCCTTGCGCTTGGCGGTGAAGTACTCGGACTCGGTCCGATGGTACATGAGCTGGGCGGCGAGGAAGGCGATCTGCCGCCGGATCCGTTGGTCAGCCATGGGGAGGGGTGCGCCGATTGTGCCCATCAAGGCGGCGCGGGGCGTCCGACGCATCGGCCGGCGGAGAAATCCGCCCGGCCTCCAGGGCGTCGGTGGGGGTGATCCCACGCACAAACCTATCACCCCGGGGCGGCGGCGGTCAAGCCGGAGTCGGCCTTGCTTGCCCTCGGGGCGGGCCCGGGGGATAATCGAGGTCGAGATGACCGGGACCCGATCCCACCGGAGGGCATGACCGTGGCGAAGCCCGCGACCCTGATCGAAGCCCCGATCCCCCCTCTGGAGCCGGGCGACCACCTCACCCGCGATGAATTCGAACGCCGCTACGACGCGATGCCGGGGCTCAAGAAGGCGGAACTGATCGAAGGAGTCGTTTATCTGTCTTCACCGGTTCGCTGGGATCATCACGCCCGCCCTCATATCGATGTTTCCACCTGGCTCGGCGTCTATGCGGCCCATACCCCCGGAGTTCAAGTCGGCGATAACGGCTCGGTCCGGCTCGATGGCGGCAACATGCCCCAGCCCGACGTCGCCATGATGATCGACCCGGCCCTGGGCGGGCAGGCGGTCATCGGCGAGGACGACTACATTGAGGGGGCTCCGGAACTGGTCGTCGAGATCGCCGCCAGCACCGCGAGCATCGACCTGAACTCAAAGCTCAAGGTTTATCGACGCAACAAGGTCCGCGAGTACCTGGTCTGGCGGGTCCTCGACAACACCCTCGACTGGTTCGTCTTCGGCCAGGGCCAGTACGAGCGGCTCCAGCCCGGACCCGACGGGATCCACCGGAGCGAGGTCTTCCACGGGCTCTGGCTCGATGCCACGGCGCTGGCGGCGTTTGACCTGGCCCGGGTCCTGGACGTCCTCGGGGTCGGGGTCGCCGGGCCCGACCACGGAGACTTCGTCGCCCGACTGGCTGGGCTGGCGGCCGGCTGAGTGGGCCCGGCGGATCAGAACCAGAGGGCCTTGTCGACCACGTTCAGGAGCGGCTCGCCCCGGGCAAACCGGCCGACGTTCTCGACGAGCGTCTCCAGGTGCCTCCGGGCGATCACGGGCGAATAGCCGGCGGTGTGGGGCGTCAGGATGACGTTGGGGAAGTCCCAGAGCGGATGGTCGGGCGGGAGCGGCTCGGACTCGAAGACGTCCAGCGCCGCGCCGGCGATCGAGCCGGCCCTGAGGGCGGCCACGAGGTCTCCGAGGACCACGATCGCCCCCCGGCCGATGTTGATCAGGTAGCCCGAGGGCTTCATCCGGGCGATGGTCGCCGCCCCGAACAGGCCGACGGTCTCGGGCGTGTGCGGGGCGGCGATGACGACGAAGTCGCTCGCCCCGAGGAGTCCGGGGAGTCCCTCCATCCCCGCGACGATGTCGACCCCCTCGGGCGGCCGGGTCCGGTCGGGGAAGCGGTCGACGGCCCGGACGGCCATCCCGAAGGCCAGGGCCCGGCGGGCGACCTCGGCGCCGATGGCCCCGAGGCCGACGACGCCCATCGTGGCGTCGGGCAGGAAGATCGTCGCCCGGTCCATCGCGTTGACCGTGCCCGGCCCCGCCGCGAAGCTGACCCGGGCCGACTCGCCGCCGGCCGGCTCGTAGCGATGCTCGGCCTGCCGACGGATGTAGGTGTGCAGGTTCCGGGCGAAGCAGAGGACGTAGCCCATCACCTGGTCGGCGATCACGTCGCCGAACAGGCCCCGCATGTTGGTCAGGGTGCAGGGGTGCTCCGCCAGCCCCGGGAACAGGTAATGCTCCAGGCTGACCGTGAACGACTGGACCCAGCGGAGCCGGTCGGCCCGGTCGAGGATCGCGGGCGTGACCTTGCCCAGGAACCCGTCGGCTCCCGGGATCGCGGCGAGGGCCTCGTCCGGGGTCGCCGCGTTGACCCACTCCGCCCCCGGCGCGGCCCTCCGGAGGGCGTCCAGGCGGTCGGCCTCGACGGCGGGGTGGATCACGAACTTCATCATGGGCGGGGGCCTCGGTTGGATCGGGGGCGATGATGCCCCCATCTTGCCAGGCCCGGGCTTTCGGAGCTATCGCCAGGCCGTTGGCGGTGCAATGGCCCCCTCTCCCCAACCCTCCCCCGCGAGGGGGAGGGGGCTAGATGTCAAGATGTCAACTTACTTCGACTTCGGCGGGTCGATCCGGTAGACCCGCCCCGCGATGGCGACGGTGACCGGCTCCTCGAAGCTGAAGTACTGGTTCTGCTCGGCCGTCTGGTCGTGGGCGACCTTGAAGAACTCGTCGCTGAACTGCTCCAGGACGACCGCCTTGGCCTCCTCCTCGGGCTTGACCTCGGAGTCGACCCAGCGGTCGGCCTTCCGGTAGAACGTCTTGGTCCCGAGGTTCCGGACGTTCCGCCCGGGGTCGCCGGCCCCGGCTTCGCCTGTGGCCGCGGCGGCCGGCTTGGCGGCATTCGGTGACTGGCCGAAGTTTTGCACTCCGGAGGCGCTGGAGCCGACGACGATCGGGGTCCGACGCCCGAGCGAGTGGTTGGTAAAGGGGTTGACAATAGACCCAGGTCCCCCCGGTGCCGAATTGGCCACGGCCGGGTTCGAGGTGCCACCGCCGAACCCGGCGCCGCCGATGCCGGCGCCGCCGATGCCCCCGCCTGCCCCCGCGAACCCGCCCATGCCGCCCATCATCCCGCCCGGCTGGCCCGGCGAGGGCGCGGACAGGGCGTACTTGGCCCCCTCGAAGCTGTCGGCCTTGTTATAAAGCTGCTTCATCGACCGCTGCGCGACGCCCGACTGACCCTGGACCACGCGGAGGGCACCGAGATTCGAGGTGGCTCGTTGAAGGTTCTCGGCCGAGGCGTGGAGGTTGACCCGCTCATCGGCCAGGAACGAGGTGTAGGGGGTCAGCAGGCCGTACTTCTTGCTCAGGCTGACCAGCTCGTCGGTCAGCTCCTTGTTCGGGCCGTTGAGGTCGATCTGGTCGATGATGAACCCGACCCGGCGGACCGCCCAGAGCTTCTCGACGAAGTCGTAGCCCGAGCTCGACCCGGGCCCGGCCAGTTCGGCGGGGAACTCGAACGACCGCCGCTCGCCGCCGACCTTGCCCGAGAGCCGGACCGTGGCGTGGCCGCTCTGGCGATACCGGCCGACCCAGACGAGCTGGCCGCCTTCGAAGAGGTCGGGGACGTCGCGCGGGTAGGTCCGATTGACGTCCGTGCCGGACACCTCGACGGCGATCGAGGCGAAGGCCGGCCGGGTGATCTTGGAGTAGAACGCCCCGACGTGGGCCTCGATGTCCTCGTCGGGCCGGACGTACTCGCTGGTCCCGCCGTTGCCGCCGCTCAGGCGGTCGAGCAGCCGGGCGTTGACGTCGAAGCCGACGCCGAAGGAGAAGATCCGGGCGTGCGACTTGTTGCCGGCCCGGCCGTTCTCGGCGATCCTCAGCTCGTTGGTCTCGCCCGCGGTGGGGAGCCCGTCGGTCAGGAACAGGACGTAGTTGGGCCGCGAGTCGTCGGGGATCATCGCCAGGGCCGCCTTGAGGCCGCCGTCGATGTTGGTGGATCCCCCCTCGCGGATGTTGGCGACGAACTTCTCGGCCTCGGCGCGGGCGGTCGGGGAGTAGCGTTGGAGCTCGGGCTTGAACGCCTCGACCCGGTCGTCATAGGCGACGATGTTGAAGGTGTCGTCGTCGCGGAGGTTGTTCAGGACGAACTGGAGGGCGTTCCGGGCCTGCTCCAGCTTCTTGCCGGCCATCGAGCCCGACCGGTCGATCACGAAGACCACGGTCTTGGGGAGCGGTCGGGCATCGGCCGGCTTGACTTGCGGGCTGGCCAGGAGGAGGAAGTAGCCGTCCTCCCCGTCGCTCGGTCGGTAGCTCAGGACGGTCGCGCCCAGCGCCCCCTCGGCCACGGTGTAGACCAGGCGGAAGTCGCCGGTGGGGACCACGTCGCGGCGTTCCAGCGTGGCCTTGGCCTCGCGCTCGCCGGGCCGGGTGATCGAGGCGTCGTGGGTCGGGCAGTAGACCGACTTGATCGGGTCGCGGTTCTCGACCCGGAGCGTCAGCGCGAACTTGCCGATTGGCTTGGAGGCGTGCTTCTGGGTGGCCAGCGGGTAGGCGAACTCGACCACGTCGCGGTCGCGGCGGCAGAGCTGGGTGTAGCGGAGCGTGACCTTCCGGTCGTCCCCCGGCGGGATCGGGAAGACGCTGGCCCGGAACAGCCCCCGGCCCATGTATTCGAGCAACGCCGGGTCACGCTTGCTCCGGACGATCTCCTCGTAGATCCGCCGGGCCTCGTCCTTGGGGAGCAACCGGCCGGGAAGCTCCTTGCCGTCGACCATCAGGACCAGGTTCTGCACGCCCGCGTCATCGGGCAGGGGGAACAGGTATTCCGCCTCGATCGTGGTCGAGCCGGGGTTGTGGAAGGTCTGGGCGACCTGGACCTCGGCCACCTGATCGCGGATCCGGGCGTCGACGGACATCTCGCGGATCTCGTACATCCGGCCCACCGGGGCCGGGATCCGGATGGAGTGGCGGTCGACGACCATCTGGCCCGGGGCCGGACGGCCAGGGATCAGGGCGACCAGGAGCCCCAGGGCCCACCAACCCAGTCTGCGCGGCATCATGACCGATCCTCCCCCGGTGCGGGCGCCGGGCGGCGCCCCCGTCCCTCTCCGTGACCCGCGCCGTTAGACGGGGATGCGGGCCACGCGGTTCCCGAAATCATTCGGCTCACGCCTCACCCATGATAACGATCGAGACGGCTCTTTCTTCGATCGAATCCGGAGATGGAAGCCCGCCATCCGGTTTGACGCGCGGGCCGGGGGGCTGCACAATCAGGGTGGTTCGCGTTCGGGACCGAGTTCCTGGCCGTTGGGGATCTGGAAAATGATGCTCTCGATCGAGGACGTCAAACAGTTCTTCCGGCTCCATCGGGCGTTGATGTTCTTCGTGAACCGGACGCTCCAGGTGATCGACAAGGAGGTCGCCACTCCCGAGGCCTACTCGAGCCTGCCCCCGACTTCCCGGATCAAGGTCCATCAGGCCCTCCTCGAACGCAGGGATCTGATCGACGCCTTCGTCGCCGAGAATCCGTTCGGGTTCGACGAGGACGACCGGGCGATCCTCCGGTCCTGGAACGACCTTGTGACGGGCAAGTTCTTCGCCTTCCGCCAGCTCCGGAAGCACATGATCTTCCTGACGACCGAGGAGCCAATGATCGCCTACGGCGTCGTCGCCCTCTTCGACCCGTTCGAGGCCCTGTTCGGGCCGGACCTCCCCCGGATGCTCGCCACGACCTTGCTTCCGTTCAAGGGGAGGATCGTCTATGACGGCCTGTTCACGGCGTACAGTATCACCTTCGGGGGGGGATACCGGCGAGGCTTGAACGAGAGTTACCAGGAGGCCAAGGAGCGGTTCGGCGTCGTCGAGTCGCTCCCGCCCCCCGCCCCCGAGCCGCGACCGACCCGGAAGAAAGCCGCGCCCGGGAAGCGGCCGACGGAGGCGAGCACGACCGGGGGCGACCCGACGATCCCCGAGGCGGTCCGCCCGGCTCACGGCAAGATCGTGGCCGTGACGGACGCCTTCAGTCACGAGCATCTCGATGACGAGTTCGCGGCCCTCTGCCGGAAGCTGGCGGGCGTCCTGGCCCGGAAGCGGCCCTCCCCGCTGACCCGGGGCAAGCCCGAGTCCTGGGCCGCCGGGATCGTCCGGGTCGTCGGCCGGGCCAACTTCATCGACGATCCCAGCCAGCCCCGTCCCCTCCGGATGTCCGAGATTGACGGGCGGATCGGCGTCTCGGAGGCCACCGGCTCGGCCAAGGCGACGGCGATCCGGAACCTGCTCGAGATCCACCCGCTCGACCCCCAATGGACGCTCCCCAGCCGGATGGACGACAACCCGATGATCTGGATGCTACAGGTCAACGGCTTATTCGTGGACATCCGGCATGCCCCGCGTGAGGTCCAGGAAATCGCCTTCAAGAAGGGGCTGATCCCCTACGTCCCCGCCGATCGCCAGGGCGGATCGGCTCGGGGCCGCTGACCGATCAGTCTGGTGGCTCAAAGTGAATCGCGCGAGTCCGGAAATGGCGGGGGTCGCTCATGGCCAAGAAGCAGGCGTCGAAACCAGAGACCAAATCCGAGTTCCTCCGCAAGGCCCTCACCAGGAACCCGAATCTCGACCACCGCCAGCTCAACCAGCGATGGGCGAAGGCGGGGAACCCCGGGTCGATCAGCAGCCCCCTCTATTACAAGGTCAGAAGCGAGCTGGGGATCAAGACGGTCTGGAGCTGGGTCCGGATGCCGGAACCCGAGCCGAAGCGGTCCGAGGTTGCCGGGGCGGGCGGGACGAGGCCGACGGCCCCGATGACCCAGTTCAAGGTGACGCTCGGAGATTCGAAGCCCCCGATCTGGCGGCGGATCCAGGTGGGCGACTGTACCCTCGACCGGCTCCACGAGCACATCCAGACGGCCATGGGCTGGACGAACTCGCACATGCACCATTTCCGGATCGAAGGCAAGCACTACGGCGACCCGAGGCTCCTGGCCGAGACCTTCGGTGAGTTGAACTACGCCGACTCCACGACGACGAAGTTGAGCGACATCTTGCCCGAAGATGGTCGGCGATTCGGGTTCGAGTACGAATACGACTTCGGGGACGGCTGGCAGCACGAGATCCTCTTCGAGGGTCGCCACCCGGCCGATCCGGGGAAGCGGTATCCGCTCTGCCTGGAGGGGGCCCGGGCCTGCCCGCCCGAGGACGTGGGCGGCGTCTGGGGCTACGCCGATTTCCTCGAAGCGATCGGCGACCCGAAGAACGAGGCCCACCGGGAGCTGAAGGAGTGGATCGGCCGGAAGTTCGATCCCGAGGCGTTCAACCCGGTCGCGGCGACCAGGCGAATGAAGCAGGGCCTGCCGAGCTGGTAAGCTGGCGGCCCGATCCCCGCCCCCTTATGATCGCGGGGTCGTCCGAGGCATCCGACGTCCGACCCGCCGAGGGGTTCCGATGGGCAACCATACGACTCGACGCGATTTCCTGGCCGTGTCCGCCACTCTGGCCGCCGCCAGCGGGGCGCTGCTCCCCCCGGAGGCCGGGGCCGCCCCCTCGCCGCCGGTCGGGCCGATCAAGGTGCTGGTCTGGGACGAGCGGCAGCCCGCCCAGAGGACGGCGTACACGGACTTTCTCGGCAACCAGATCGCCGGGCATCTCCGCTCCGAGCCGGGGCTCTCGGTCGAGTCCGTCGGCCTGGACGACCCGGGGCGCGGGCTCTCCCCTGGCACGCTCGGCGAGGCCCGGGTCCTGGTCTGGTGGGGCCACGTCCGGAACAAGGAGATCGAGCCGGAGGTCGGCCGGGCGATCGTCGATCGGATCAAGGCGGGGACCCTCGGCCTGATCGCGCTCCACTCGGCGCACTGGTCGACGCCCTTCGTCGAGGCGATGAACGAGCGGGCCCGCTCCGACGCGCTGAAGGCGTGGGGGCTCGGGGGCGACAAGGTCGAGATCCGGGAAATCCCCCCGCCCCAGCGCTACACCACCCCCAAGCCGGACGCCCGGGTCACGCCGTGCTCGACCGCCCGGAAGCTCCCCGTCGGCGTCACCCAGGTCGATCTCCACCTGCCGATCTGCTGCTTCCCGGCCTACGAGCACCACGGCAAGCCGAGTTTCCACAAGGTGCTCAAGCCCGACCACCCGATCGCCCAGGGGATCCCCCGCCACTTCGAGCTCCCGGAAACCGAGATGTACGACGAGCCCTTCCACGTTCCCGAGCCCGACGACGTGATCTTCGAGGAGCGCTGGACGCCCGGCCAATGGTTCCGGAGCGGGATGACCTGGAGCGTCGGTCGGGGCCAGGTGTTCTTTTACCGCCCGGGCCACGAGACTTACCCCGTCTACAAGCAATCGATCCCGCTCAAGATCGTGGCCAACGCCGTCCGGTGGGTCGCCCCGAAACCGACCTGATTAGGGAATCGGCCGCGATCTCCCAGAAAGGCGGTTAACGGGCCGAGTGACCGAGCGAAGATATCTCCGGGATCGTCGCCGAATCCGGGGGATCCGTCGGGCTGTTGGGTTCGTCCCGCGCCGGCTGGCTTCGTCTTGCCGACTTCCGCGCCGGTCATGCGTCTACCCCGGCCGGCCGATCGCCCAGATCGAACGCCGAACGAACCAAAGCCCCCGGGACTTGACGGCTTTGAAGACTCCGCTGGATCAGGTGAGCTGCGCCCGACTGCCGTCTTCGAGCCTTCTCGGACTGGCCGGGCTCCGGAGGTCCGAGGGGATCTTGGTTGTCCTGGATGGGGATTACGCCTGGGTCTTCTGGGATCCCGGCGCTGAACAGGTCCTTCGGGCGGTCCTGCCGATGCAAGGTGTCCGATTGTTCGAGCGGCGGGATGCGGCCTGGTATCGCCCGGGCCGGCGGATCCCGAGCGTCGGGGTCCCGACCGTCGAGGAGGCCGTCTCGCTGGCCCGGGCCATCACGCCCGAGCCGTTCGTGGTGGAAGCCGCCGGGGGTGGCGCCCACCGGCCGGCCCGGCTCCGGCTGGCCCGTGACACCCGGTCTCGACCGACGTCGGCGGCCCTTTGCCCGCTCGACGAGCTCGGCCGGTGGGCCGACTCGGCGACCTCGGCGGAGCTGGAGGCGATCCGGGGGGCGATCTCGGGGGGCTCGGCCCTCCTCCTCGGCCGGTCGCTGCCCTTCCTGCCCGGGGCCGAGCGGTACTGGGGCCGGCGAGTCCTGGTCCCGATCGGCTTCGAGCCTCGCCCGGCACTCCCGGAGGAGGCCCTTTGCGAGGCGCTCGGGGCTTCGGCGGGGGAAGTCCTCCGGCTGGTCCCCGGACCCGAAGGTCCGTCCGCCGAGGCGATCCCGACCGAGGCATTCCGCCCGCTGACCCGCGCCGGGGTCCGGCTTGCCCTGGCGGAGAGCCGGCCGTCATGAATCGGATCCTCGAATACCTCTGGATCCCCGAAGACTCCGAGGGGAACCGGGACTCGCTGAGCTGGTCGGCCGCCGGCGACGCGGTCGAGCGGCCCGACGGCACGACCTTCGCGTTCGCCGCCGAGATCGCCCTGTTCCTCGAAGGGTACACGGCGGCCGGCCCCCTGATCCACTTCTCGGGCATCCTCTTCTTGCTCCAGCGGTTCGGAGCCCGGCTCGTGGAGCCCGAGGAGCCGGGGCTCGCGCGGTCCGGTCCGGGCCGCGAGTTGGTCCAGAAGTCCGACGCGCTGGCGATCGCGTTCGGCGAGGCCGGCCGGCCGCTCCGGAACGCCGGAGCCTTCTGCGCCTGGCTCTGCCGCGACGTCCCGCCGCTGGCCGACCCGCCAGACCTGACCGAACTCTGCCTCCGGCTCTCCAGCGGCCCGCTGATGTCGGAGCTGGCGGTCCGGCGGTGGGCGACGGCGCCACTGGGGTCCGAGCGGGAGTCGCCGACTCTGGGGGCGCTGGACTTCGAGATCCAGTTCCTCACCGCGTTGAAGCCGCTCTCGCCCGGGGAGGTCGAGTCGTGGCTCAGGCACGGCCGGGCGCCGCTGCCCGACCCCGGTGATCGGGTGGCCCAGGCGATCGGATCGCGCCGGCCGAGGACGCTGGAGGGAGCCCTGGCGGCGGTCGCGGCTCGGGAGCGTCTGGCCGGGGCCCTGCCGATGGTCGCGCAGCTCGTGGCCGCCCTGAGCCTGCCCCCCCGCCGGCTGGCCCATCGCGCCCTGCCGAGCGGCGGCTACGCCGATCTGACGACCCGGGGTCGGCCCGAGCAGATCCTCCCCAGCCAGTTCGCCATCGACGACCTGGAGTTCCTCCGCCGGTTCGCCGAGAACGAGCTGCTCTACTTCCACCGCGAGGAGCCGCACGTCCCGGTGACCGAGGAGCTGGTCCTCCTGCTCGATCAGGGGGTCCGGACCTGGGGCCGGGTCCGGCATGCGCTGGCGGGGTCGGCCCTGGCCTTCGGCAAGCTGGCCGCCCGCCGGGGCCTGGCCTTGCTGGTCGGCTCGACCGGGACGCAGGGTCGGCTGTTCGACCCGCTCTCGGCCGACCCTGAGTCCCTGGGGGCGCTCTGGGAGTCGAGCGACCTGACGCCGAGCCCGAGCCTGGCGCTGGGGCGGATCCTGGAGGCTCGGCCCGGGGCGGCCCGCGACGTGGTGGTCCTGAGCCACCCCCGGAGCCTCGCCGAGCCCGACTTCGCGGACGCCGCCCGCCGGGCCGAGCCGGGGACCCGGGTCTTCTCCGTGGCGATCGACGAGCCGGGCACCGTCCAGTTCCGCGAGTGGCGGCGGGGCGGGTCGGTGAAGCTCGGCGACTTCCGGGTCGACTTCGCCCCGCCCCCGGCCGCCATCGGCCCGAGGTCCGGGCCCGGCGACCCCCGGGGTTGGAAGGGGGACGTCGAGCCGGTCGGCTTCCCGTTCCGGTTCGGCGTGGTCCACAGGATCGAGCGGCCCCTGTTCGACTTCGACCACGCCGGCCGCCGGCTCCTGCTCTGCACCCACCGGGGAACCCTCCACGCCTGGGAACTCGACGGCTCCCGCGCCGAGGTCCTGCCCCGGGGAATGGTCCAGGGGGAGGTCCTGGAGCAGGTCGAGGCGGTCCTCGGCGTGGCCGACGGCTTCGTGGTCGGCGGGCGGGTCGGCAAGTCGCTGGTGGCGATGCACTACGACTTCTCCGCCCGGTCCGGCCGGGCCCGGGTCCTGGGGCCTACTTTCGATGGCCAGTGGGACTGGTTCTACTCCCGGCCGACGCACATGACCGTAACCCGGGGGAAGACGTACAGCCGGGCCCTGGACCTGGCGACCGGCGAGGTCTTTCTCTCACGCGACGGCAAGGCCCGCCCCTCGATCCGGGCGATCCGGGCCTTCGAGATGGCCGCCAACCACGCCCTACCCCCGCCGAGGCTGGCCATCCGCGAGTCTCCGATGACGGAACCGGGGAAGGGGCAATCGGTCACTCTCGACCGGGCCCTCGGCCAGGTCAGCCTGTCGGGAGAGTCGCCGCCCTGGGAAGACTTCATCCCGACCTCCGACGGCCAGCCGTTGCTCCGGGTCTGCTTCCTCGACCACGCCCAGCTCCGGGGGAACGTGCTGGCCCTGGTCGTCTCCGGGCCGGGCCGGACGACGGCGCTCCACCTGTTTCACGGCCCCTCGGGCGTCCCGACGCGCGAGCTGGCCCCGTCTTCCGGCGACCCCGGCGGCTTCATGCTCTCGGAGGACGGCCGCCTGATCGCCCGGCGGCTGGGTGAGCGCCAGATCGAGGTACGCGAGGTCGCCGGCGCCGGCCAACCCGTCTTCGTGACGGCCAAGGGGAAGGCCCACCCCGACCCCAAGCTGACCCTGGGCCGCTACGGGATGGTCATCCACGTCGGCAAGCATCTCAACCTGATCCGCTGGGACCGAGGCCGGCTCGACGCCTCGACGATAGCCGCCGGCTCGACCTGGAGCGAGTTCGAGGTGATTCCCTGGGCGATCGACCGCCCGGCCACCCGATCGACCCCCCGGCCCGCGATCCTGGACTACGACCCCCGCCGCTTCGTCGCCTGCGCCCGGGCCGAGCTGACCGCCGTGGTCGACGCCTTCGGCCAGATCGCCCTCTTCGACGCGGCCGACCGGCTGATCGCCATGGTCATCGCCTTCCGGGGGCAGGTCGCCGCCTGGCTGCCCGACGGGACCCGCTGCGGCCCCTGTCTCGGCCCCTCCCCCCTGATCGAAGGGCCGGCCACCCCCGAAGCCGCCGAGATCATCGGCCGGGCCCTCAAGGCGGCCTCGGACGCCCGGCCCGACCCGGGCCAGACGACGAAATCGCGCGGCTGATCCGACTCGATCGCGCGTCGCCGGTCTTGCCACCCCGCCGCCGACGGCCTGGCGAGGGCAAGGAGGGGTATCGGTCAGGATCGGTCGGACCCTGAACAAGAGGGATCAATCCCGAGCCTTTTCGTCCCGCTCGTAGGACAGCCGCCATCCCGGGCTCGTGACCGGTTCGTGTCCCGGCGGGTGCGGCTCGACGAGCCCCCCGTAGAGTTCCGGGCGGCGTGCGCGGAGGTAGCGACGACCGGGGGCGTCCGCCAGGGCGTCGGCCCTCAGGAGTCCGACCACCACATCGTCGCCCAGCTCGTGGCTCTCGGCGATCACCTCGCCGCTGGGGTCGAGGATCATGGCGAGCCCCGGCTTGATCGTGTCGTAGTCGCGGCCGATGTTGTTCGCGAAGACGACGAACACCCCGTTCTCCCACGCCCGAGCCGGTAGCCAGCGCATCAACCAGCCCCGCCCCTTGGGGCCTTGGAATTCCTGCCGCAGACGCGCGGGGTCGCGGTGGCGATCGTCCCAGAGCGACGGGTCCACCGGGCCGCGCCCTGGCATCGACGAGGGCGTGCAGCCGGTGACGTGCGGCATGACGATCACCTCGGCGCCGAGGAGGGCCGTCGCGCGGACGTTCTCGGGCAGGTTGTTGTCGTAGCAGATCAGGAAGCCCACCTTCACGCCGCGGATCTCGGCTACATGGTAGCCCCGCCCGGGGGTCAGGTGCGGGCTGATGAAGGGATGGAGCTTGTGGTAGCGGGTGAGGAACCCCTCCGGCCCGACCGCCATGTAGCTCTTGTAAAGCCGACCGTCGGGCTCGCGCTCGATCAGCCCGGCCATGACCACCAGGCCCGTCTCGCGAGCGACATCGATCAGGGCCTGGGTGGAAGGCCCGTCGGGGACGGGTTCCGCCAGGACGTTCAGCTCGTCGCGGGAGAGCGTCTGAAGATAGGTGTATGCCGTTATGCTGCATTCATGGAAGCAGATCATCTCCGCCCCCCGCGATGCCGCGAGGCGGGCGAGGTCTCGGATCCGGCCGAGGTTGTAGGGCTTGTCGCCGTCGCGATGCTCGAACTGCGCGGAGGCGACGCGGATGTCTCGCATAGCCGTGGCCTGCTCCGTCTTGTGGCGTGATCGTTTTGCCACGACTCGATCAATGACGCTGTACGGGAATCGCCGGAGGACGTCGAACCGATGCCGATCGTCGCAGACGGTCCACCACTCGGGCGAAGCGACGACGGCCCGCGACGCCACCTCGACGGCCGACGCGGCCTGGGGGCTGCGGCCCCGATATCAATCCAGGGCCACTTGATCATCCGCCTCGGTGACCGGCAGCCGGGCCACCTCCGCGCGGCCTTACCCGGTCCCGCCGTCCTTCCACCAGCGGATCCGGAAGGCGAGGTAGGTCGCCCCGTAGAGGATCACGGCCAGGACCGGGTAGAGCATCAGGAACGCCGCCCAGACCGGCAGGCCGAGGCCGGGGATCAGGGTGGGCCTGAGCGCCAGGTCGGCCGCGGCGGAGTCGCCGGCCGAGGGCATCGAGAGCTGGCTCGGCCTCATCGGGATGCTGAAGGCGGCCGAGTAGGGGCTGGTTATGGTCAGCGCCTCGATCTTCTCGTACGACATGTTGCCGACGCCTTCGAGGTACTTCCGGACCCCGACCGGGCCGACAAAGAGGGCCAGCAGGACCATGTACGTCACGACCATCGCCACCGACGTCTTGCGCGACAGGGCCGAGCAGAGCAGGCCGATCGTCGAGGTCGCCAGGCAGGTCGTCGCGATGATCGCCAGGAAGACCACGAGCGTCCAGAGCCGGTCGCGCAGCTCGGGGATCAGCAGGTAGGCCAGCAGGAGTTGCTCGGTCAGCAGGAACGTCAAAACCGTCGAGACCCGGAGCGCCGCCAGAAGCTTGGCGAAGACGATCTTGCCGGGCGTCAGCAAGGTCGTCAGCAGCAGGTTGAGCGTCTGACGCTCGCGCTCCTGAGTGATACTCCCGGCCGAGAAGACCGGGCCCACCAGAAGGTTGAAGGTGAGGACATACGACACATAATAACCGGCGTTCTCGGGCCGGAGGAACAGCAGCGCGGCCATCAGCGGGATCGACAGGAGCATGCTGACCTGAATCACCACGCGGAGCATCAGCGTGCCCTGGCTGAAGATCTCGCTCCGGAGCTCCTTGTCGAGCACCGGGTTGGTCCCGTCGGGCATCAGGTCGGGGCGCTTGGCGGGGGCGAACAGCTTATCGGGGAACAGGTCGCGGTCGATGACCACGCCGATGGCGTACTTCATCTCCTGCTCCTCGTCGACGACCTCCTTGCCCCCGCTCCCGACGTCGGGCGGCCGGAGCAGGCGGCGGTTGACGACGATCACCACCACCGCCCAGATCGCCAGGCACCACGGCGGGAGCACCGCGATCGACACGAAGTCTCGGAGGACCACCTCCTTGGTCTGGGTCAGGGCCACGCAGACCACCGCCAGCGGGAGGATCACCAGGTAGCTGACCACCAGCGCCGAACTGGTCCGGTTGAAGTAGCTCGAACACGCCAGGCTCAACAGCCCGAACGTCCCCGCCGCCAGGATCAGGATCAGATAAGCCCGTGCAATCTCCGAGAGCAGGATCCCGCCCAGCAAGAAGCAGATGATCATTAATGGCAAACTGGAGAGGATCAAAATCACGAGATACGTCAGCGAACTCAGCAGCTTGCCCACCAGGATGCTCGTCGGGCTCAGCGGGCTGGCCAGGAGCATCTCATAGGTCTTCCGCTCCTTCTCCCCCGTGATGCTCCCGGCCGCGAAGCTCGGGGCCACCAGCGCGACCAGGAAGAACTGGCCGAGAAAGAAAATGTTGAACAGCCGCTGCGCCAAATCGGCGCTGACCAGCTTTCCCTCGGCCGGCCAGGCGAAGTAGACGACCATCCCCAGGAACGTGACGTACAGGAACTGGAGCAGGAACGACCGGCCGGACCGGAGGTTCACCAGCAGCTCGCGGATCAGGACGGGGTTGTCGCGGAAGATCATTGGTGGGACCGCATCTTATCAGTGGTCAGTGGTCAGTGGTCAGTGGTCAGTGGTCAGTGGTCAGTGGTCAGTGGTCAGTGGTCAGTGGTCAGTGGTCAGTGGTCAGTGGTCAGTGGTCAGTGGTCAGTGGTCAGTGGTCAGTGATCGGCAAAGTCCGTTAACCAATCGGGCGACTTCCTCCGAACGCTCCATGAGACTTCGGCACGTTCCCTCGTTGATGTATTCGAGGCGCCTAGCAAGCTCAAT